>Ga0209815_1001536_pt1 | contig 15019 bp, 13 predicted proteins | sample CoawatmetaG00DNA_FD_187507 | JGI IMG/M metagenome (GOLD analysis project Ga0209815, IMG submission 187507) | Marine microbial communities from the West Antarctic Peninsula - Coastal water metaG002-DNA (SPAdes) (version 2) | ecosystem: Environmental > Aquatic > Marine > Coastal ...
TTGCTGCCCTGATCGAGTAAAAGTCTATGAGCTATGCCACAACCTACCAACAGGCACTCACGCAACCTGCATTATTTTGGCAGCAGCAGGCGCAGCGTCTACCTTGGTTTAAAGCCCCCACTCAGGCGGTAGATACGGGCACATGGCCCACTGGGCGTTGGTTTAGTGACGGTGAGATGAATACCTGCTATATGGCCCTTGATCATCATGTGGCTAATGGTCGGGGCGATCAGGTGGCTATTTATTACGATTCACCGGTTACCGGTCTGCAATCTAGCCAAACTTACGCTCAATTATTACACCAAGTGGCTCTGTTTGCCGGTGCGCTAAGACAGCAAGGTGTGGCTAAAGGTGACCGCGTGGTGATTTATATGCCGATGGTGATGGAAGCTGCGATTGCCATGTTAGCCTGCGCTCGCATTGGTGCTGTGCACTCTGTGGTATTTGGGGGCTTTGCCGCAGCTGAATTGGCTGTGCGCATTGATGACGCAAAGCCAACGGCCATTATTAGTGCGTCCTGTGGCATTGAAGTGGCCAAGGTCATTGCCTACAAACCATTGTTAGACGAGGCTTTGCAGTTAGCCCAGCATCAAGTGCAAAGTGTGGTGATATTACAACGACCACAATTAAAGGCTTCCCTCCAAGCAGGGCGTGACCATGATTGGCTGCAGTTGATGGCCCAGGCTCAACCTGCCGAAGCAGTCACTGTGAAAGCAACAGACCCTCTCTATATTCTTTACACCTCAGGCACCACGGGCAAGCCCAAAGGTATCGTGCGGGACAATGGGGGCCATGCGGTGGCTCTTCATTATAGTATGAGTGCGATTTACAATATGTCAGCTGGCGATGTCTTTTGGGCAGCGTCAGATGTGGGATGGGTCGTAGGGCACTCCTATATTGTTTATGCGCCATTGTTGGCAGGGTGTACCAGTATTCTTTATGAAGGTAAGCCTGTCATGACGCCGGACGCGGGGGCATTTTGGCGAGTGATTGAGGAATATAAAGTCAAAGCTATTTTCTCAGCACCGACTGCTTTTCGAGCCATTAAAAAAGAAGATCCTAAGGGCGAATTACTTAAAAAGTATGACATTAGTAGTTTAGAAACAGTATTCATGGCGGGTGAAAGACTTGACCCACCCACCTATGATTGGGCCTTAGACATTATAGGAAGGCCAGTGGTCGACCATTGGTGGCAAACAGAGACGGGCTGGTCTATTTGTGCCAACCCCGTGGGTTTGGATGATTTGCCTGCCAAAGCAGGTTCGTCCACTGTGGCCATTGCAGGTTACGACTTACGTATTTTGTCGGATGCAGGTGTGCCTTTAGGGGCTAACGAAAAAGGTAATATTGCCCTCAAGTTACCCTTGCCACCTGGATGTTTAATTGGCATTTGGGGGGATGACACTCGTGTGCAAGACTCTTATTTGACACAATTTCCAGGCTATTACACGTCGGGCGACGGGGGTTATCGTGACGAGGATGACTATGTGTTTATTATGGGGCGCACGGATGACGTGATTAATATTGCCGGCCACAGGTTGTCTACGGGTGAAATGGAAGAGGTGGTAGGTGCTCATGAGATGGTCGCAGAGTGTGCGGTAATAGGGGTGCAAGATGATCTAAAAGGCCAATTACCCATGGCTTTAGTATTACTTAAAGCCGGTGCAAGCATTGATGAAACTCAACTAAGTAAAGAAATTGTAGCCATGTTGCGTAAAACCATAGGTCCTATTGCGGTGTTAAAAAGTGCTCACATAGTGGCGCGCTTACCAAAAACCAGATCAGGTAAAATTTTACGTAACATCATTCGTCACATCGCTAATGGTGAAACTTTTGTGGTGCCAGCCACCATTGATGATCCAGCCAGTCTGGATGAAATCAAAAAACTGGTCACTAACAGTGACCAGCATTAACTAGCAGTCACTAGTCAGTAATCAGAGGGGATTAGTGCAATGTTCATCCACTAAGTTCTGCAGTAGCTGCTCAAAGTCTCTAAAACTGCGGGTTTTAAGGTTAGCCACTTTACCCCCATCATCCACCAAACGGACCTTGATAATCGATTGCAGGTAGGGGTTGGTCTCAAACTGCGACACTTCTAGGGCAGTCATGGGCCCACCTTGAAGCTTTAATGAGTGCACTGAGGCGTCACTTAGCTGTGAAAAATACTCAGGTCGGGTCGCACATAAGTAACGCTTGGCCGACACATGATGGCGCACACATTGGGTCACGGATTCTGGAAAAAATGGCGCTAATACTTTGGCACCATAAACCTCATGCTGGCGATCATGGGAGTCCTCCATTGAAAAAGTACCAAAGTCACTGGTGAAATGGCCTATATCGTGCAATAAAGCCGCAGCAATGACAATATTAGAGTGCCCTTGGTGCTTTGCCAGAGACGCCCCTTGGAGCATATGTTGTGCCATAGTTACTGGCTCACCCAGATAAGCTTGGCTACCACTGTGGTGAAATATGTGACCTAAGTGAGCCACAATGTTGCTTGGGGTTAAACTCTTAATGTGATTTTGCATGATTTTACTCCTAACTCAGCTCCTAATTTAGCTCCTACCTTGCTTCTAACCCAAAAGGGCATCTTTATGCTTGTTGTTAAGCACAGATAAGCGAGAAAGCAGACCATCCATGTCGGCATAACAGCCCTGCAACCAGCGGGTGCCAGCGCCAGAAAATGCCTTGCGAGCATGCAACACACGGGTGTTATCCAGCACAAAACAATCACCAGCATTGAGTCGAAAGCCAACTTCAGAGGCTGGGTTGTCAATAATTTCAGCAAAGCGGCGATATGCCGCATAGTAGTCGTGCATGTGCTCAAAAGGAATACCGGTAAAAGGTGCTGCAGAACGATTATTGAAGCGAATGCCCTGTAATTGTCCATCAGCAGACAACTCGATCATAGGGCGTCTTGCCTGTAAGCAAACATCGTGTTCGCTGGTATATTCAAAATGCGCACAGTAAGTGCTGAGCAAATTAAAGCCATGAGGGTCTAATTGGCGCAACTGGGTGGCTGCATTAAAACCATCCACTAAAACATTGTCGCCTCCAGGTACAGAGCTTTCTAAGCAATAAAGCACTTGAATGGTGGGCACAGGGTCGCGGTAAGGATTGTCTGTGTGGGCCTGTAACGCCAAGCCAGTATAGGCAAGATTACTGGGCTTTTCTTCAACTCGCACCTCAAATATGCGGCCATAGTTGGTCTCGCGTAAATGGCCAAACAGGTCAACTACCTGAGTCAAAGCCCCCGCATGCACCGGACCTGCATTGAGTTTGGCAAACCCAAACTGTGCGATCTGCTTAAGCCACACCTTTAAAGTCTTTGGCGAGGTGATCACAGCATCAAACTCAGCCTCGGGTAAGCTGGCCATTAAACCACTGTCCCACAGGGTTTGGTTGGGCTTATGCCACCCTTTGGTGGTCTCAATAGGTTTGTCATAGGCATGACTTAAAAGCCAATTAAGTGGGAAATCGACGGTTTTGTTTTCGGGCATGAAAGTCACTGTTAGGACATCTTGCGTGACTTGGGTATGACTGACAAAAAGCTTAGCATCAATGTCCTGTAAGGTAATGAGTCGCTGGCCATTACTAGCACTGCGTGTGGCTGGATCTAACGCATTGTCCCTGAGCCAAATGGCGTGAAAGCGGCTAGTGTGATCTGCCACTGTTAAGCGAATGATTTGGCCATCTGACTCTAAAGTTACCTTGTTCATGTCAGCTCCATAATAGATTTGTGTCAACACAGTTTAGGTCAAATTTTATCGTCATGCTGGTCTTTCAGTAACACTATAAAAGCATGCCTAATCACTAACTATGTTAGCCCTAGAGACGGCTCTCTAACCAATGAGCCAGCAACGCCCCGGTATTGTAATAGGCCGATTTTAAGCGCCAGTGGCGATCCATTGTAGGGTCACTAATAGCAAGAGGTAAGTGGGTTTCATCTAAACCCATGGCCCATTTTGCCGCAGCACAACCCAAGGTAGTAGCGGGGCCAATGCCGCGGCCACTGTACCCATATAAACTAATGGCTTGAGGACCCATGGCGCACATCTTAGGCAGCTTGTCAGCAGTCATGGCAATTTGGCCATTCCACATATAGTCAAACTCATAGGCTTTCAGCTCTGGAAATAAGGCCTTGAGTTTGCGCTGGGCCCAATGCACGTGAGTGCTAGAACCATTGTGCTCTAAAGAACCTACACCACCAATAATTAAGCGGCCCTTGTGATCGAGTCTGAAAGAGGACATGGCATGGGCCGTATCCCAGCAGCCTTCTTTGTGAGGTAGAATCTGCTCTTGCTGTTTAAGGGTTAACGGTGCAGTGGCAAATTGGCAGTAACCGATGGGTGTAAAATAACCTTTTGTTTGGCTTTGTGGGGCCTGACTTTGAGCATCCCTTGAGCTACTCTGGGCACCAGTGTGGTTGCCATAAGCATTAGTTGCCACAATTAATTGCTTCGCGCTAACGCGGCCTTTTGCAGTGGTTATGTGCCATTGATTGTCTTGGTAACCATAATCAAGCACAGGTGACTGAGTGCTGATGTTCGCGCCCGCCTTCACTGCTGCGTGGGCTAAACCAAAGGCATAACTTAATGGCTGGATAGTGCCAGCACGGGCATCGAATAAAGCCCCTAAAAACTCACGAGAGCCTGTGCGCTGCGCAGTGGCTGATGCGCTTAATAATTCCACAGGGGCTTGGCGCTTTTTCTGCTGTAAAAAACGTCGGTTAAGATCGTTTAGACCACTTTTGTTGGTGGCGCAATGCAGCGTGCCATGACGCACTGCATTGCATTCAATGTGATGTTTTTGGATTAAGTTGAACACTAAGTCTGGCGCACGGGCGAAGGCTTGGTTCAGTTTTTGCCCAGCGGCTTGGCCTAGGGTGGCTTCAATGTCATCAGGTGGCGTCCATAACCCGGCATTGACCAAACCCACATTGCGCCCAGACCCACCAAAACCTATAGACTGGGCTTCAAGTAAGTGCACATCAAGGCCATTTTCAGCTAACGCTAAAGCTGCCGATAAGCCGCCATAGCCGCCACCAATAATGGCGACATCTGTGTGGATGTGATGCTCTAGGGGCACGCTGGTAAAGGGGTTATTGGCACTCGCCTGCCAGAGGTTTTGCTGATTTATGCGCATGTTAAATTATTTTGCTGTTTCAATGGAAGCCTATCATTTTGGCACAAACATTATAATCGTGATGAACGTTTTACCATAAGGTGGGTACATTAGCGATAAGGCTAACGTATGGGCTTGCCTAAAAATAAGTCGGAGCTTACTCATGGCCTAAGAGACGTCCTGTGGGTTAGGTGCTTTCTTGTGGGCTAAGTTAGCTTGCGGTTAAAGAGAGCTTGTGGATTAGGGGCTTTATTCAAAAATCCTAAAGTGAAGCTTTACATGGGTGCAATAGCAGGGCGAATAAGAAGCTGACATTGACCGAATAAGCAGCTCCGTTGACCGAATAAGCAGCGGCAAGGGTTTGCCGTTTCAAGCTTATGTGTATATAAAAACAATTTAAAACAATAGTTTATGTTTATTGGCACAGTCTGTGCTTTAGTGAAGTCACAAGGCAATAATTACTGAGGCCAATATGGATAAGATGATATTTACCATGCTCAACAGCATGAAGAACGTACAGAACAAACAATCCAACAATGCACACGAGATTGCTAACGTGGTAACGCCAGGCTTTAAAAAGTCTTACAGTGAACAGACTCAATCTCTTGATGTGCACATTCCTGGTACTTTTGCCACACGTGCTATGCCGGTTACTAATGCAACTAACGTGGTGGACATGAACCCTGGTGCTTTAATGGTGAGTGGCAGAGCATTAGATGTGTATGTCAATACATCAGGTGCCATTGCCGTGCAGGGGCCAGAGGGCCAAGAACTTTATACACGCCGTGGCGACTTAACTATTTCTGCCGATGGTCAATTGATGACGGGCACTGGAAGCCTAGTTTTGGGTGACGGCGGCCCCATTACTGTGCCTGGCGGGTCTAATATATCCATCACCAATGACGGTTCAGTAAACATGATCCCCCGAGGTGCTAATGCAGAAGTAACGGTAGGGCGCATAAAATTGGTGGATACGAAAGACACAGAAATGCTCATTCGTGAAGATGGGCTCTATCAAGTAAGAGAAGGGGCATTGCCTGCCAGTGCAGACATTACCCTCACTACTAAAGCACTGGAAGGCAGTAACGTCACGGTTGTGGATTCAATGGTGAGAATGATTACCTTATCTCGCCAATATGAAATGTCTGTAAACATGATTAAAAATGCCCGTGAGGTGGACGCTGCTAGCGCCTCTCTCATGCGCTTAAACTAATTAATAACTAATTAATGACTAATAATTAACTAATAAATAAATAGGAGATTCGCATGGATTCCTCATTATGGGTTGCTAAAACTGGCTTGGATGCGCAACAGCGCCGCATGACAGTGGTAGCCAACAACTTAGCAAACGTTAATACCACAGGTTTTAAAAGAGACCGTGCTGTATTTGAAGATTTACTTTACCAAACTATTCGTCAGCCTGGCGCACAGGTGGGTCAGGATGCTAATTCGCCTACGGGCTTAGTGTTAGGTACCGGTACCCGAGTAGTGGCAACTGAGAAAATTCATAGCCAAGGCAACATGATCCAAACGGATAATGCCCTTGACCTTGCGATTGACGGTGATGGGTTTTTACAAACCCTGCGTCAAGATGGCAACATTGGCTATACCCGAGATGGTTCCTTAAAACTCAATAATGTGGGCCAACTGGTGACTGCAAGCGGTGACTTATTGCAGCCTGCAATCACTATCCCAGCCAATGCCAGCAGCATTACCATCGGTAAAGATGGCACGGTAAGCGTGCAAACCTTTGACCAAGCTGCGGGTCAAGTTGTGGGTAATATTCAGGTGGCCAGTTTTATTAACCCAGCCGGCTTGCAAGCCATGGGTGGTAATGTTTATGTGCAAACCGCTGCCAGTGGCGAGGCACAAGTGTTGGTTCCTTCTCAAGACGGTGCTGGCTCTTTAGTTCAAGGGGCTTTGGAAGCGTCTAACGTTAACGTGGTTGAATCGATGGTGAACATGATTGAAACCCAGCGTGCGTATGAAGTGAACTCTAAGGCGATATCGGCAGCAGATGGCATGTTGCGCTTTATTAACAACAACCTTTAAACACAAGTGATTAAATCCACTTAATTAAACCACATAAATAAAATTAGATGATTGAAACAGGTGAATCCAATGGCTAAATTAACATTAATACATCAGCAGGCACCCAAACTAGGAACGTTAGTTCTGACCTGCTTGTTAGTGAGTGCCTGCGGCAGCAACGCGATGCCGGTTAAAACCAGTGATTTCTCACCCGTTTTACCCGCTGCGATTATTGAAAAAACCGTGGCCGATGGTTCCATTTATTCAGGTGGCATAAACGATGGTTTATTTGGTGACCGCAAGGCCTATCGTGTGGGTGACATCATCACCATTATCTTGCGCGAAAAAACCTTGTCTGAAAAGAGTGCAAGCAATGTCACCTCACGTAAAGCCAACAACTCTGCTGTTGCTGGCCTAGGATTAGGTGATCCAGCCCTAGCGACTGCCTTTACTACCAGTAACATCGACAACACGGGCAGTGGTGAGGTGAAACAGTCTAATACCCTAGGGGGCGACATATCAGCCACTGTGGTGCGGGCACTGACTAACGGTAACTTGATCATTCGCGGTGAAAAGATGATCGCCTTGAACGACGGTAATGAATACATCCAGATTTCGGGCATGATTCGCTCAGAAGATGTGCAACCTGACAACACCGTTTTGTCTAAACGCATTGCCAATGCAGAAATTAGCTACAGTGGCGATGGCGATTATGTGGACGCGACCAAGGCAGGCTGGGGCACTAAGCTGTTCTATAAAATCTGGCCTTTCTAAGGCTTAAGTAAACACTTTAGATCGAACCCTAGGCACAGACTACTAACTATAAGCAGTCTTACCCATACTTCACTATGCTTTTTAGCCGAGTGAAGTGTCCAACTCACTTAATGCCTATTAACGTTCAAAAAATTGTGGTCTACTTGGTGAGACTAGTTAATAAGCCACTCCTCCCAAATGACTCAATGCCCACTGTTTTTAATGGGCCACCCAAAAAATAAAATATACTCTTTTAGGTTGCTCACGCATTAGCCTCCTGCGTAAAGTCGCCAAGATAGTTATTAAAAATTAATTTATAAAACTCCTAAAGTTCTTTATAACCCTGCCGATAGGATATCCAAAGGCTATTCCCACCCGGCCTTGATCGAGCGATTTCCAGCTCGGAGATCGTTTAGAAACAGGGTCGGTTTATTTACTTTAGGAGTATTTATCATGAGCATGGTAATCGGAACAAACGTTTCTTCTTTGACGGCACAACGTCATCTAACATCATCGCGCGCAGACATGGAACAGTCCATGGAGCGTTTAGCCTCTGGCAAGCGTATTAATTCAGCACAGGACGATGCGGCTGGTTTGGCTATTAGTCACAAATTAGAGTCTAAAATCGCTGGCCTGAACCAAGGTATTCGAAACGCTAATGATGGCGTTTCAATGCTGCAAACTGCTGAGGGCGCTCTAGAGCAAACCAGTGATATTTTAAATCGGATGAAGGAGCTTGCTACCCAATCCAGTAGCGGTACTTATTCAACTGCAGACCGTAATTCAATGGACTTAGAGTTTCAGGCCCTACTTTCTGAAGTTACACGAATTTCAGACACTACTGATTTTAACGGCACGAATTTGTTGAAACAGAACTCCTCAGCCACTTTTGTTGTGGGCGATAGTGGTACTGATACCATTTCTATCAACCTCCAGGCCATGAGCGGTGCGGATTTAGGAATCGATGGAAAGGGTACAGTTCAGGAAACTTCGAAGACCGCTACTACGCAAATTAATACCGCGACAGCTAAGCAAGCACAGACATTTACCATGGCTGCAACAGTTTCTGCTGGTCAATACCTAGAAATGGAAGTTAATGGTGTGACCTTCACACAAGACTTTACTGAAAATGAAGTCATGACTGGAACCTTGCTGGCTGAAAAGATTAACCAAGGCACAGATAATCTGACCGCCACATTTGGCACCTTGGTCATGACCCTTACCAGTACAGAAAAAGGTGTAGCATTTGAAACTGCTGGTTTGGCAGAATTTGCTTACTCGGCGCCAATTGAAGAAACAAGTGTAATGTCGGTCACTACGGAAAATAGTGCGACCGCTAAGAAGGCAGCCACATTTACCATGACAGGAACAGTTGCTGCTAACCAAACCCTAGAAATGGAAGTCAATGGTACGACCTATACGCAGGCCTTTGACACCAGTGAATTAATTACTGGAGGTTTGTTGGCAGATAAAATTACAAACGGCACAGATAATCTGACTGCCACATTTGGCACCTTGGTCATGACCCTTACCAGTACGGTAAAAGGCGCAGACTTTAGCTCCACTGGTCTGAAAGAGCGCGCTGACGGAAGTTCACCCTCTAATTTGTTGACCGCGGAAACTTCGGTTTCAGCAATGTCTATCATAGATACTGCTATCGCAAGGGTAGACAGCTATAGAAGTACTTTAGGTGCAGTCGCCAACCGTCTGGATCATACGGTCTCTAACTTAATGAACCGGGTTGAAAATCAATCAGCTGCTAACTCTCGTATTTTGGATGCAGACTATGCGGTAGAATCGGCTAACCTCGCTAAGGCCCAAGTTCTGCAGCAAGCTGGCACTGCAATGTTAGCGCAAGCGAATGCATCAGGCCAAGGTGTCTTGTCACTGTTAAAGTAAAACGGTAATCTAGAGTTAGGGGTCGTGAGGTATTCACGCCCCTAGCCAGATTAACTAACCCAACAGGAGGTTGTTATGGCGATCGAAGCAGTTGCTACGAATCCCCAAGTAGCTCCTCATATAGTGAATACTCAGGTCGGTGATAGCCGACCAATTGTGAAGGCAGAAGCAGTGGTAAAGCCTAACCCTAAATCAGTGCCAGAAGCTCCAAAAATTGACATTAATCGTGAACCGATCATTTCATCAAAAGAGCTAGAAGCTAAAATAGTGGAGTTAAACGAAGCGATGGTTTCGCGTAACCAAGCCATTGTATTTAGCACAGATGGTGCAACAGGTAAGGATGTAATAAGAGTCACCAACAAAAGTACAGGTGAACTTATAAGGCAAATGCCAAGTGTTGAAGCCCTTAAAGCAATGCAGAATATTGACCAAATGATGGGCCTAATATTTAACAAAAAGACTTAACCAAGGAAAGTACGTTGGAAAAGTCAAAAACAGCGCTCCTTACAAGGCGCTGTTTTTTTTGCTTCCGAATTTGTTGGCAAGGTGATCTTATAAAGGTGGCATGGTTTTTGCTTTATCTACAGCAGTAGTAGAAATTTTTATAAAACGGCAAAAACTTGCCGCTTGTTCCTCTTTGGTATGGAGGATGTGAGAGACGATTATGGCAGAAGTTGGTTCAACTGATTATCTAAAAGCGCTAGGTGCTGGTGGAGGCTTCGATACGAAGGCAATCGTCACGGCCCTAGTTAACGCAGAAAAAGCTCCTAAGCAGTCAGCCATTGATCGTAGCACGACGGATGTTGATGCTAGTGTCTCGGGTATGGCTCAGCTCAAGTCCTCTTTAGCTACGTTAAAAACGGCTTTCCAATTGGTAGATGATAAAAGAGACTTTAATTTTTCCACCCTCGCCAATTCTGCGCCCACAATTATATCAGCTCAGTTTGATACGGACACTGCTCTGCCTGGCACTTATAAAGTTAGCGTGAACCAATTGGCACAAAACGATGTATATCAGTCAGCCGCAGTCGCAGAAACACTTGAAGTCGATACCTATACACTCAGTGGGGCTGTCAATGCCAGTGGCAGTGTCTCATTCATCTCTGGTGGCATTACCTATACTCAGGCCTTTGATACAGACTCAGCTACCACGATGAGTGGGCTTGTAGCCGCCATAAATGCCGGTTCTGCTGGGGAAACGGTGACTGCGGCTGCCACTAGTAGCACAGTCTTCACCATCACTAAAGACGTTGGAAGTGATACCCAGATGACTAAGGGAACCATTAGTGGTACCACTGACGGATCAGTTGCTCTGAGCATTTCAACAGCAGACACGACGGCTGGGATAGGCGCAGTGACCGTTGATCAAAATGGCACATCGGCAGCAGCAGTCGTTATTCAGGTGGGTTCAGGCCCAGTTGAAACGATTACTCTAGCAGCGGGCTCTACTTCTTTGACTGATTTGGTTACAGGTATTAATGCGCTTAATGCTGATGTCTCAGCGCGTCTGGTTGAAACCAGCACTGGAACTTTTCGTATTGTTGTTGAAGGTCCTCAAGGTAGTGACAATGCGCTGACCATTACCGACTCTGTGTTTGGTTTACAAACCACTAACGTACGGGAAGTAGATACCTATACCTTGGGTGCTGGCGTTGCCACAAATGGAAGTGCTGTATTTACTTTGAATGGTACTACCTATACCCAGGCCTTTAATAGCTCAGATGCAGTAACATTGACTGCCCTAATGGCACAAATAAATGCTGCTGATCCGAGTGTGACTGCGGCGAACGGGACTAGTGGTACAGTGTTCACGATTACCAGTAACGTTGGCAGTGATACCCAGATGACCAAGGGCACCATTGGCGGCACCAGCAATGGGTCTGCTCCCCTCACCATTTCAACCGCAGACACGACCAATGGTAGTGACGGTAATAAAATACAAGCAGCACAAAACGCCTCTGTAAGTGTTAATGGTTTATCTGTTTCTAGTGCTAGTAATCAGTTAGATGGGGTAATTCCTGGAGTCAAATTTGACCTTATGGCTACCACTACTAGTGCTGTGGTACTGTCAGTGGGTCAAGATACATCTGTAGCTCAAGCCGCCATTACAAATTTGGTAGATGTTTATAATACGTTTGAAGGCGTTATTAAGGGGCTTTCTGGCTCTGCCACTGCCACAGAAGATGAGGGCAGTTTAAAAGAAGATGCTGCTGTGAGGGCCATTAGAACCAAGGTACGTGCTTTTTTAACGACCAGTAGCTCAACACCTGGTGCTTCAAAAGGAAGTATGGCTGATATTGGCGTATCGTTACAAAAGGATGGTCTCTTTAAGGTTAACCAAGTAACCCTCGGATCCGCATTGACTAATTATTATGCAGACATTACTAAAATGTTCAGTGCCGATACTGACAACCAGAGTACGTTTGGAACAGCTAGTCGGGGCATAGCTGGCGACCTAGTAAAGCAAATTTCTAGTTACCTAGCATCTGATGGCGTAGTTAAATTGAGAGAAACCAGCTATACCAAAACTAAAGCTGCCCTCACCATAGAACAAAAAGCACTTGATACCAAAATGGAGTCCTTAGAGGCAAGGTACACGAAGCAATTTAGTACTATGAGTAAAATCATGGATGAAATGAAATCTACTCAAGATTACCTAGAGTCCTCGTTAGGTAACTTACCGTTTACGGCGAATAACGATTAATTGGTTTATTGTGAATATACCTTTATTGAATTCACACCATAATATTTTGGTCTCTTTATTAAATGATGATATTAAATGATGTTTAGAAGATCACCCCTAGAGCAGTATGGCCGAGCAAAGCATGATGCGCAGGCAGAATTTGCCTCTGCACATGAAAAAACATTGATGTTATTTGACGGTGCAATAACGTTTATTGGTGTTGCATTGCAGGCTATAGATCGCTCAGACTTTGAGTTAAAAGGCAAAATGATTAGTAAATCAATTGCGGTCGTTAATGGCTTGAAAGATTGCCTAGATCTGACTCAAGGCGAACTACCAAGCAATTTACATGACCTTTATGAGTACATGGTGGAGAGGCTTTTTAAGGCTAACCTAACATCAGATATAGAAGCTATTGAGGAAGTTCATTCGTTATTGAAGACGATTAGGGAAAGCTGGGCACAAATCCCCTCCGAAGTGCACCAAGTCCGTTCAAGTAAGTCTCGTTATAAATAATTCTTACGTCGCTAATGTTTTTCTTTTTTCTGTCGATAAATTAAGTGTAATCCACCACTAAGAAGGGAACACTTGATGAATGCTATCGCAGCCTTGGCGAAATACGGCCAAATTAAAAACGATGCCCAAACTACCTATGCGTCACCTCACCAGCTGATGTTGATGCTTTTTGATGGTGCCATTGACGCTATGGGCATTACTATTATCGCGATCCAAAAGAATAATTTTGAGTTACGCAGTAAACAAAGTACTCGCTCAATTACTATTATTAATGGCATGCGTGAATGTTTAGACATGGAGACGGGTGGAGAGTTGGCCAACAACTTATATTCCCTATATCAATATATGGCGCAAGAATTATTTAGAGCCAGTTTCAAAAATGATGCGGATACCGTGCAAAATATTCAGGCTATGTTGAAAGATATTCGTGAGTCTTGGGAAAAAATTCCTTTGGACATGCATTATATGCAAAAGGTCAATTAGTCTTAGATACACTTGGTTACAAAGTAACTCAGCGTTTTACTTGCACTAAATAGCATATGTCGGTATTTTGACGGTTCCAATTTGTATGGATGGACCCATGTCAATTACCGATTCTTTATTGTTAGGCAATTCGCCCCCGATGCGGCAGGTTAAACTGCTTATTCAGCAGGTTGCCCAGTCTAACGCTTCTGTGCTTATTCTTGGTGAATCTGGCACGGGTAAAGAGCTGGTGGCGAAAGCCCTGCATCAAGAATCTAGCCGCTGCGAGCACTCATATGTGCCAGTGAACTGTGGTGCTATTCCTTCAGAGTTGCTTGAAAGTGAATTGTTTGGCCATGAGAAAGGCGCCTTTTCGGGTGCATCTAGTGCCAAAAAAGGCCGCTTTGAACTGGCGGATAAGGGCACTTTACTGCTGGATGAAATTGGTGAAATGCCACTCAGCATGCAGGTTAAACTACTACGTGTCTTGCAAGAGCAAGTGATAGATCGAGTGGGTAGTGAGAAGCCCAGATCTATCGATGTTCGGATTGTTGCTGCCACTCATCAAAACCTATCTGATAAGGTGAACTCACGTGATTTTCGTGAGGACCTCTACTACCGACTTAATGTTTTTCCCATTCAGATGCCCCCACTGCGTGAGCGCGGGGAAGACATTATTTTATTGTGGGACTTTTTTGCACAAGAACTCTGTGCAGAAAGCGATTTCCCAGTTTCTCTTTCTATGGCTGCGGCTCATGATCTAATGCAGCGCCAATGGAAGGGCAATTGCCGTGAATTGCGTAATTTAGTCGAGCGCATGAACATTTTGTACCCTGGTGCAGAAATAACCTTACAACATCTTCAGCCCAGTGCCCCCATACTGGTATCAGACATGCTGGCTGTGGAGGGCCAAGTAGAATTAGCGTTATATCCCCAAGCGTTGGAAAGTAATCCTTTTAGGGTCACAGATGCAGTTGAGCCTCCGCGTTTATTTGAACCACTCGTGATAGACGACCAGCTTAGTAATATTAATGATCTCGCTGACATGCTGGTGTCAGCCATAGACATTAGCCAAGGTTGTGATCTTAAACAACAACTTATTGCTGTTGAAACCCAACTCATTCAAAAAGCCCTCGATGCTACCTCAGGTAATGTCAGTAAAGCTGCAGACTTACTCAGTGTCAGGCGTACGACATTGATCGAAAAAATTAAGAAATATCAGCTTCAAGAAGTGAGTTAACATTGACGTAATCTCGTCTATGTTCATTAAAAGTGTTTTATTTTTATAGAAATACTGTTTAAAAACATAAGCTTAATATAGTTTAATGTTTATGGCACTAAAATTGCATTTAAATTTGTGAATAGTTTTAAAGCCTTTTGGCAAACCACAAATGGAAGCAATAATGGCCAACACCAATCCAACAGTCGCATTACTAGATAGCCAAGACACTGGTCTAGACATGCTTGCCGAAATGGCAAGCGGTGCGGGCATGGTGGCCTTACCAGCTCATGACTTGAATGAGCTGGAAGTGTTATTTGGTCGGGGTCAAA
>Ga0209815_1001540_pt1 | contig 14988 bp, 9 predicted proteins | sample CoawatmetaG00DNA_FD_187507 | JGI IMG/M metagenome (GOLD analysis project Ga0209815, IMG submission 187507) | Marine microbial communities from the West Antarctic Peninsula - Coastal water metaG002-DNA (SPAdes) (version 2) | ecosystem: Environmental > Aquatic > Marine > Coastal ...
GGTGAAATAATTCAGCAAGGCACTCATAATCAACTAATAACAACAAAAGGTTATTATAAAGATTTATACGAACAGCAACTTTTAGAAAAAGAAAATTAATCTTTAACATTGCTACGTAAAATAATTTGTTAGATTTGTTATCATAAATTAATTGTATAATTACTATTTTTAAAGAGCATGGCAGAGAGAGTTGAACAGGAAGAAATTTTTTCACAGGTATTAAGAGCTGGAAGAAGAACGTATTTTTTTGATGTAAGAGCAACAAAAGCAGACGACTATTATTTAACAGTAACAGAAAGTAAAAAATTCACGCATGATGATGGTACTTTTCATTATCAAAAACATAAAATCTACTTATACAAAGAAGATTTTACGGACTTTCATGAAATGCTAAAGAAGGCTACGGACTACATTATCAATGAAAAAGGTGATGAAGTAATTAGCGAACGTCATCAAAAGGACTTTAAAAAAGAAGATACAATAACGGTTCCAGAAGAAGCAGAAACTCCTTCAACTGATAGTTTTACTGATATTTCTTTTGATGATATCTAAAAATAATAGACTCTTGCTAAAATATATTTTTTAGAATAAGAAAAGATTTTAATTCAATTTTTTACACAAAGAAAAACCGCGAACTTACTGTTTGCGGTTTTTTATTTTTATACGTATCGATTAGTATCGATTAGTATCGATAAATTATAACATCCGTTTCATTGTTTTAGCTTTAAAAACGGTTTCCTCCCATTCATTTGAAGCGTTACTATCTTTTGTTATACCACCACCAACAAATATTGCTGCTTTATTATTTTGAATACGCATACAACGGAGGTTTACAAAAAGAGCTGAACTTTTGACAGTATCCTTAGAATCTTGAAGATTTAATTCGCCTAAAAAACCGGTATAAAAACTTCTGTCATAATTTTCATTTTCAAAAAGAAACGTTCGAGCTAATTCTCTAGGCAAACCGCACACGGCCGGTGTTGGATGCAATGCTCTAATTAGTTCTTCTAAACTAGAACTATTGTTTAAATCTCCAGAAACTTTCGTTCTTAAATGCAGCAAATTTCCAGCTTTTACAGTTTCCGTTTTGTCTGTATTTAAATTTCCAGCAATATCTGCTAATTGATTCTCTATAAAATTGGTAACTAATTGTTGTTCTTCTGATTCTTTAGACTTCCAAATTAGAGGTTTGTTTTGAACATCTACTTGAGTTCCTGCTAAAGACATTGTTTTAAAGCTAGTTCCTTCTATATTTAAAAGTGTTTCTGGTGTTGCACCCAGCCATAAACCTACCATCGGATGAAACCACACATATACAAATGCATTTTTATATGAAGACAATAGTTTCTTATACAATTCTACCAAATCAAACTCACTTATATCTAATAACTCTTTTCTAGAAACGACTACTTTCTGTAGCTCTTGAGTTTTTATTTTTTCAAGTGCTTTTTTAACAGTTTTAATATGTTTTTCTTTAGATAAGGTATCAGATTTTAAAATTGTATCCTGCAAAACATACGCTTCTAACTGCAATTCCTCAGACATCATAAGAGATTTTTCTTCTGAAAATATAATTGCTTTTTCATCACTATTAAAAGGTGCAAATACAAATCCTTTTTCCTCAAAATTAGACACAAAACTGAGTGCTGTATCTTCCATGAAAAAAGCAGAAACATTGTCCGTATTTGGCTTATGATAAGCTACAAAAGGTAATTTACTAAAATAATGGGTTTTAATTTTATCAAAAAGACTCTTCAAAATTCTAAATTTATTTTTTAGGTATACTTAAAACAATATTGGTCATTTTAGCTATAGAAATTAGCGTATCTTCTTCATCAACAATTCTAACCTCCCACAAATGGGTTGTTCTACCTTTATGTATGTTCCTAGCAGTAGCAAAAACGACTCCTTCTCGCTTACTTTTAATATGATTTATAGACAATTGAATTCCGTTTACAAATTGTAAATCGTTATCAATAAAAAAATTTGAAGCGGCACTACCAACGCTCTCTGCTAAAGCCGCTGTTGCACCTCCATGTAATTGACCATAAGGTTGATGAACACTAGAATTAACAGGCATTTTTGCTGTTAAATAATCTTCACCAATAGCAATGTATTCAATATCAAGAGTTTCCATAAGCGTGCCTTTAGATCGCTCGTTAAATATCAATAAAGTATTAATTTTGTCCATAATCGATTCTTTAATATGTAAAAATACGTATAAAAAATTGTATTTTTGTATCTAATAAGATAAAGCATGTCATGTACAAAATACGCGTAATTTTAGACACTAAAAAAGATGTAATTAGAACAATTTTAGTTGAGAGCGACTTAAATTTAGAAGACTTACACCTAACAATTGCTAAATCATTTGGTTTTAAAGGCCAAGAAATGGCATCTTTTTATAGAACAGATAATGAATGGACTCAAGGTGAGGAGATTCCATTATTTAACATGGAAGAAGTTGGAGAAGGTGTTTCCATGAAAACGTGTCTTTTACCAGAAACATTGCCATCAGTTAACGATAAACTTATTTATGTTTATGACTTTTTAAATCTTTGGACTTTCTATGTGGATGTTATTGAGATTTCTGAAGATAAAAAAGAAGGGCTACCACAGATTATTCTTACCGTTGGAGAAGTTCCTGCAGAAGCTCCCGAAAAAGAGTTTGTTGCAGAAAAATTAGATGACGGATTTGGTGTTGAAGAAGATGCCGATGATGAGTTTGGGACCTTTGACGATTTCGATTATAATGAGTATTAAAAATTGTAATTACCTTAATTTTTATAGCCTTTTAACCATGCAAACTTGATTTATAATAAATAATATTTTTTATAAATTATTTACCCACACATAAAATAATAAAACACTTTTTTAGTAACAAAATTGTAAATTAGTCGTCTTAATAATCATAACGAACTAAATACAATTTCTTTGGACACTATCTTATCTCTTAAAAACCTAGATAAAAAATACGGCTCCGTTCATGCAGTAAACAATCTTTCCTTTGACATAAAAAAAGGAAATATTTACGGAATATTAGGTCCGAATGGAAGTGGAAAATCTACTACTTTAGGCATTATCTTAAATGTTGTAAACAAAAGCTCTGGTAATTTTTCTTGGTTTAATGGCACATTATCTACCCATGAAGCTTTGAAAAAGGTAGGTGCTATTATAGAGCGCCCTAACTTTTACCCTTACATGACTGCGGTTCAGAATCTAAAATTAATATGTAAGATTAAAGAAATATCCTCAGAGATAATTGATGAAAAATTAAAAACTGTAAATCTTTACGAGAGGAAAAATAGTAAATTCAGCACCTTTTCTTTAGGTATGAAACAGCGTTTGGCAATTGCATCTGCTTTGCTAAATAATCCTGAAATTCTAATATTGGATGAACCTACAAATGGCTTAGACCCTCAAGGAATTCATGAAATTAGACAAATTATAACTGAAATTGCGAGTAAAGGAACTACTATTCTGTTAGCCTCTCACCTATTAGATGAAGTAGAAAAAATTTGTTCTCATGTTATCGTTATTAGAAACGGAATAAAACTTTACAGCGGCAGCGTTGATGAAATGACTGCCTCTAAAGGCTTTCTTGAACTAAAAATAGAGAAAGATGAAGAAAAACTTTTAGCTGCACTCGAATTGCATCCATCAGTGCAAAAAATAGTAAAAAATCATGAAATAATCATTGCTACTTTGAGGGATGATACTTCAGCGACAGAAATGAATACTTTTCTTTTCGAAAAAGGCCTTTTCTTAAGTCATTTGGTAAAACGTAAACCTAGTTTAGAACAACAATTCTTAGATTTGACAAACAATAACTAACCTTCTAATTTTTATAGTTAAACCTCTAACAGTAGTAAATTATTTAAAAAAACAATAAAAACATCAGAATATGTTGAGATTATTAACCATAGAGTTTCATAAATTAAAGCACAATAAGGCCAGTAAAATATTATCTTTAATTTATTTTGGGTTACTTATTTGTATCGCTTTAACAGCAGCAATAAAGTTTGATGTTGGACCTATTAAATTTCATTTAGCAGAAATGGGAATTTTTAATTTTCCTTATATCTGGCATTTTAACACCTATGTGGCTGCTATTTTAAAATTCTTTCTATTACTAGTAATTGTTTCTATGATGGCAAATGAATACAGCTACAAAACCTTAAAACAAAACTTAATCGATGGTTTGAGTAAAAAAGAATTTATACTCTCTAAATTTTATACGGTTGTTGCATTTGCTTTAACATCTACATTTTTTGTTTTTATTACCTCCCTAATTTTAGGCCTAATCTATTCAGATTACAATGAATTTGCTATTATAACTTCAGACTTAACATATCTTTTAGCATTTTTTATAAAATTGATAGGATATTTTTCCTTTGGTTTATTCCTTGGTATACTTGTTAAAAGGTCTGCTTTTGCAGTTGGCGCAATGCTTGTTTGGTATATTATAGAATGGATTATTTTTGGTGTTTTAGGCTGGAAATTTGTATCTTGGGAGCAAGCACAAAATATTAAAAACTTCTTACCTTTAGAAGCAATGTCTAATTTAATAAAAGAACCAGGTTCTAGACTTGGTGCAGTTAGATCTATTGCCAACCAAATAGGTGAAACTTTTACTAAAACGTATGCCGTAGAATTTTCTACTATTACAATTGTATCTCTTTGGACGTTTATCTTTATTTATTTATCTCTAATCTTGTTAAGAAATCGAGATTTATAATGTACTTAAGTTATTTTTAGCCTTATTTTAAAAATTTAATTTCAATCATATGCAAGAAAGCAGTTTCTACTTATTACTTTAATTTTAGTTATCTATTTAACAAATTATGCCCACTTTAGTAAAAAGCATTATACACTACCAATTACTTCAAGTGATAACATAGGTATTCAAACAATGTTAAAGGAGTTAACAAAATTTTTTACCGGGACAGTAGTATGAAATTTTTAATAGGTATGGTAAATTTGTAGAGCAAATAACACTCAGCAGTCAAGGACGGGATGGGACCCATAATGATAAAAAAAAACGTCCGATGGTTATTGGTATAATATTACCCTAATACCAGCAGATAATTAATGAATTAGAAGACTTATTATTTTTAAAATAATAGTACAATCAGTATTAATAATTTATAATTACTATAATTTTAATTAATACATTTGATTATAAAAAAAGAGGTATACTGAAATGAATAAATTAATTCCTTTATTACTACTATTTTTTGCATTTAATACATACTCTCAAAAAGAGGCCAATATTTGGTATTTTGGAGAGAATGCTGGTATGGATTTTAATTCTTCACCCCCAGTAGCTTTAACTGATGGATTATTAAACACTCTTGAAGGATGTTCAACATTTTCAGATGCGAATGGTGATTTATTGTTTTATTCAGATGGTGTTAATGTCTTCGGCAAAAATCATACTATCATGACATACACTGATGGTACTCTAGCAAATAATTTATTAGGAAACCCATCAGCTACACAGTCTGGAATGATTATCCCTAAACCTTTATCTACCTCTATCTACTATCTTTTTACTGTGACTAATAATAATAGTTCAACAGGATTTAATGTATATACAATTGACATGTCCTTAAATAAAGGAAATGGACAATTAATTGATGAGGATGGTGATGGTGCTTTTTTTGTTGAATTACAAGGTGGAAGTTGGACTGAAAAAGTGGCAGCAGTTAAAGGACAGGATTGTAATACATTTTGGGTAGTAACAGCAACTGAAAATAGGTTTTATTCATATCTTATTGATGAAAACGGTGTTGAAACGATACCCGTAATATCTTCAGTCCCAACAAACATAGAGAAAAGAGGGTATCTAAAACTGTCTCCTGACGGCACTAAATTAGCAGTAGCAAATCAAGGAAGTGCGGGAAGTATTCCTAACTCTGGTATTATCTATAATTTTGATAATCTTACTGGAATTGTAGATACCGATGAAACATATCTGATTGATGGTATAGGAGATGGACAGGCCTATGGAATAGAGTTTTCCGTTGATTCTAAAAAGCTATACATATCAACTGTTTCTGGTTTTAGATATGGACTTTCTGGCTGGGAATACGAAAATGAAATTGATTTCCCTGGCCTTAATAACCCTGTGAGTTACAAACTTTTTCAATTTGATTTAACAGCAACTAACATCCCTAATTCTAGATCATTAATTCACATACAAGAGGCTAATAGCAGTGATTATCCTCAAGGGGGTTATAGAGGTGCTTTACAATTAGGGCCTGATGGAAAAATTTATGCTACAATTCCATTAGCTTATGAAGATCCAGCTAGTTTTGCTCCTTTTTTAGATGTGATAGAAAACCCAACAGCAGATGCTGGAGATATCATATTCACCAAAAATGGAATTGACCTAAAAGGTAAATTCGCTACTCAAGGATTACCTCCTTTTATTGCTTCTTTACTTTTGCCTATAGATATTTCAGATACTTCTGGAACAACAATTAATAATAAAAATTTAAAATATTGCAGAGGAGATGATGTTACTTTTAAAATAACAGACCCTACTATTATTGCCTTAAGTTCTAGTCCTGTTTTTGAATGGAGTTTTGATAATGGAATAACTTCACCAGCTATCATTGCAACTACTGATAGTTTAGAATTACTAAACTTAACCAGTACTAATAGCGGAACATATACATTAAAATTAAAATTAACAGATGCTTGTGGAAATCCAATAGAGTTTAATGCTATTTTTAATCTAGAAGTTTTCGAAGCAGCAAATGCAACTCAGCCAGAAGACATTATTTTCTGTGATACTGATAATGATGGTTTTAATACTTTTGATTTACAAAGTAATGAATTAAAAGATAAAATCTTAACAGGTTTAGATAGTTCTAAATTTGAAATATCGTACTATGATAAAGATGATGTTATTTTACCAAACCCTTACACAAACCCTGAGCCTTTTAGTTCACAAACAATTCTTGTCAAAGTTCAAAATATTAAAGCGCCCAATGCATGTTATGCGACTACCACATTTATATTAACAGTAACAGGTTTACCTGTTGCAATGAACCCTGGTCCTTATCGAGAATGTGATACTGATGTTACTGGCTCAGATTTAGGCTATCATGATACGTTTTTACTAAAAACTAAAGATAATGACATTTTAGGTGGTACATCAGGCCTTAATCCAACACTATATAACATTTCTTATCATACTACTCCTGCTGGAGCACAACAAGATAATGCAACAGATGTAATCCCTAAAAATATTTTTCATAGAAATTCAACAAGCGATTCGCAGCCTATTTATGTTCGATTAGAGAGCAAAGCTAATACCAATTGTTTTGATGCCTCAATGTCTTTTAATCTTGTTGTAGACCCTTTGCCAATTCCCAAAGAAAATCCAACAGAATTAAAACAATGTGACACTGACCCTGACAAAAAAACAACTTTTAATTTAACATTAGTAGAAAAAAATATATCAGACAATCCCACAGATACGTTTGAATACTATACATTAGAATCAGACGCAATAACAGGAACTCCTGGAGCTCCTCAAGTAGTAGATAAAACTAGTTATTTTGTAGACACAAATGGTGAAGCATGGGTGAGAATAATTTCTGAATTTGGATGTTATACCATCTCAAAAATAGATTTAAGTGTTAGCTATACACCTAATGAGCTTTATGATGAAACTTTTAGGGAGTGTGATGATTTTTTTCCTGCTGACGGCATTACAGGTCTCAATAACGACAAAGATGGAATTACATTTTTTGATTTAAGTAGCACTCCTGATAAAATATCTAATGATCTAGATATTATTGTTGAACTATACGAAACTGAAGATGACAGAACAAAATCTTCGGATGAAATTCGAGAAAGACTTAATAAACTTGGGGATGATCTCTCAAAATATAGAAATAATAAAATTCCCAATACAACTGGAAATAAATTTCCAATTTTCTATAAGAGAATTAGTAAATCTAATAATGACTGTAAGGGTATTGGTCAATTTTATCTGCAAATAAATGCTGTTCCCATAGCAAATACTCCTGCAAATTTTGATTTATGTGATGATGCACTGTCTATTAATACCACAGATGGTATAAACAATGGGATTAATCTTAGAGATCGATTTAACGATATTTTAGGTCCAGCGCAAATAGGGTTAGGCTATAATGTTACTTTTCATACTTCACAGGCAGATGTATACGACTTAACCAGTGTGGGGTTTCCCAATGATACCAACTTTACAAATACCCCACAGGCAGGCTTTAAACCCGGCGACATAAGTGAGCAAAGGATTTATGTACGTGTAAAGAATGCAGCCGGATGTATTAACAATCCAACTTCTTTTAAGATAATTGTCAATCCTATTCCTAGTATTTCAAATACTATTACTCCGTTTCCAGTATGTGATATTGTGACTTCCTCTGATGGAGATCCCAGAAATAGAATCGCTCAAAATATAGATTTAACCTCTAAAAACGATGAGATTTTAGCTGGGAAAACAAATCATAGAGTATCCTATTATCTTACCCAAACAGATTCTAAAAATGATATTGAAATTAGCAATCCAACTGATTTTCAAAATATAAGTTCTCTAACTTCATTTCCTGCTGATTTTACTTCAGATGATCCGGCAATTCAAACCATATTCGTAAAAGTATTTGATCTGGGAGGCAATAAATGTAGCTCTGTTTTTAGTACGTTTCAAGTAGTCATTTATCCTGAACCTAATATTCCTCTAAATATTTCTGACTATTCTGATTGTGATAATGCCACAGACAGCAATGCGGATGATGCAAATGGTAAAATTGGAAACATCACCCTAAAAAACAAAATACCTGAAATCCTTGACAAGTATAATCCTGCTGAGTTTGCAGATTTTGCTGTGAGTTTTTATGCTGATCCAGATGATGCTAAAATAGGGGATCCTAACACAGCGTTAGATGGAGATGTGTTTGAAAATAGTATAAATGGACAAGAAATTTTTGTACGAGTAGAAAACAAAAAAAATGAGCCTATTATTTGTGTGAACACACGTTTATCTTTTTATATAAATATCAATCCTTTGCCAGATTTCACAGTAATGGGCGAAGAAAATATTGAAGAACCGCTAATTGTATGTTTGAATGATACTCCTCTTGTTCTTGAGGCCGAAAATCCTTTAGCAACCTACGCATATCAGTGGACCAATGAAGTCGGAGACCTATTAGGTAATGCTGCTACTCAAAAAGTATTCTTAGCAGGAAAATATACCGTAACAGCTTCTGACGTCTCTCCAATTGGATGCTCTAGAGAAAGAACAATTGTAGTTGAAGAATCTGACATAGCAACTCTAGAGCAAAGCTTTATCACTATTATAGATGAAGGTAATAATATTGAAAGTGAAGACAAATCATCAATCTCTATTGATACTATTAGCAATGATTTAGGCCCAGGAGATTACCAATTTGCAATTTTAAATACGGATAATGATACCAGAACTCCTTTTGTTGGTTTCCAAGATGAACCGCTATTTGAAAACTTAGAAGGTGCAATTTATACCATTTTTGTAAATGACAAAAACGGATGTGTACCAGATGCAAAACTGCAAGTATCTGTGCTGCAATTTCCAAAATTCTTTACCCCAAACGGAGATGGTAGAAATGACACATACAGAGTAAAAGGTGCTAACAAAACTTTTTATCCTAATAGCACTATAAATATCTTTAATAGATACGGAAAATTAGTGGCGCAAATACCAATCGATAGCCAAGGATGGAACGGAATCTATAATGGTAAAAAACTTTCGTCAGATGATTATTGGTATAATATTACTTTGATACCAGCAGATAACACGAAACAAATAATTAATAAAATTGGATATTTTTCACTATTAAGAAAATAAGATGTTGAAAAAAAATCGACTACTCAACTCATTATTAATATTTTTTGTAATCTTAAATTCCTTTTCGCAAAGAGAAACGGAGCACTGGTATTTTGGAAATAGAGCAGCCATAAAATTTATCGACAATCAAAGACCTAGGGCGCTATCAAACAGCAATATGAATACTCCATATGGAAGTGCCACAATTTCTGATAAAAATGGTAATTTATTGTTTTATACTTCTGGTGCTACTGTATTTAACGCAAACCATTCAACAATGGAAAATGGTGCACTCTTAGCGAGTGATAACGAAGTATTACAAACTTCTATTATAATTCCAAAACCTGGCAGTCCAAATATTTATTACCTAATTACACTTAAAGATAAAAATGATCCACCACCAATTGGAGACTTTATTGAACCTGGTTTGTATTTTTCTGTTATAGATATAAATAAAAATGGTGGATTAGGAGAGGTCACCAAAAAAAACTTAACTATTACTGATTTAGTTTCAGAAAAACTAACTGCTGTGCATGCAAAAGATGGTAAAAGTATTTGGTTAATAGCTTTTGGAAAAAAATCAACAACGAGTGCTGCATTCGATACCTTTTACAGCTTTAAAATTGATGAAAGTGGAATTAATACAACACCTGTTGCATCAACTATTTCTGCTACTATTTTTAATAACCAAGGAGCTTTAAAAGCTTCGCCCAACGGTTCCTTTTTACTTTTATCTAATTATACCAATGCTATTTTAACTGATTTTGATGACGAAACTGGTAAGGTGAGTAGCTACGATTATTTAAAAATTTCACAAACTATTGGTTTACCACCAAAAGCGTATGGAGTTGAATTCTCTAAAGACTCTAAATATGCATATGTAGAAACGATTAATGCTGGAGAAAATATAATTTTACAATATAACACAGCCAAAATAGATGATATACAAGAAGTCCATATTTCTAATAAAGGAGAAAGCTATATGCAGCTCGCCAAAGACGGAAATATCTATGTAACTTCAGAAGGTTATTTAAGTAAAGTAATACCACCTAAAAGCAGTGATGAAACAGTAGCTTCATTTTTTGAAAATACAATTGATTTAAATGGAAAAAAATCAATACTAGGGATGCCAAACTTTATTCAATCTTATTTTAGAACTAGAATACTGTCAGAAAATGGATGTCTCGATACAAAAACATTATTTGAAATAGATACCTATGCAACTATTACTGCAGCAGAATGGGATTTTGGAGATGGTACACCTATTTCTACAGAAATAAAATCAGAACATACATATACTAGTGCTGGTAATTATGCCGTTTCTTGCACAATTACTGTAAATAGTAGAGAAATTAAGCTGTACAAAAACATAGAAATTTATACACCAAGTGCTTATGCCATAGGTTTTAACGAAATAATTCAATGTGATATTGATAATGACGGAACAGATTTTTTTAATCTGACAGTTGTTGAAGATGAAATTACACCTTTCAAATTAATAAATGGAATCACCTATCACAAAAGCTTTACTGATGCACAGAATAATAATAATAATAATAATAATGAAATAAGTACTCCTGAAAATTATGAAAATACAGGTAGAAATGAAATTTTCATTAAAATCTACAACATGAACGGATGTACTACAATTAAAAGTTTCTTTGTTGAGTCAGTTTTTGTTAAATTAGAAGAGATAGAAGATTTTTATGCTTGTAGTATTTCAAATGAAAATGATATTGAAAATCTTGGGAATTTTAATTTAAATCTTAAAAAACCTGATATTAGAACAAAAAACTCTTTAAATACAACTGATAAGATAAGGTTTTACCCAGATGCACTAAGCGCACAACTTACCACGGGAGAATTAAACGGAGAACTTATATCTAAATCTACTGTAATTTGGGTTCGTGTAGATACTTCTATCGGTTGTGGTGGTATAGAACCTTTTAATTTAAAAGTAAATCAGCTTCCAAAAACAAATAATATTAGTACGATCTATACCATTTGCTATAAACCAAGTTTAAAACCTCCTGTAATTATTTCTGCTGATGCCAGTAATGAACGTTTTGAATGGAAGGATAATTTAGGAAATATCCAAAGTACAGATCAAAATTTTATATTAAATACATTAGGTGAATATTCTTTAACTGTGTTTAAAACAGAAAACAATATAGAATGTAGCAATACCAAAATATTTTCAGTTATAAATCCATCACCACCAATATTTTCTAATATTTTAGTAGATACTGAAGATGAAACAAATAATATATTAGCTGTTATGGTATCTGGCAATAGTTCCTATGAGTTCTCTTTAAATAATATAAATTTCTTTAGTAATGGAAGTTCTTATACTTTTACTCAGGTAACGCCTGGCCTAAGAACGATCTATGTGCGAGATATTAATTCATGTGAAAATCCTATCCAAAAAACAGCTTCTGTATTAGGAGTTAAAAGTTTTTTCACACCTAATGATGATGATAAAAATGATTTCTGGAATATCAGAGGTTTAGATGCAGAATTCTATAAAGCTATTCAAATTAAAATATACAATCGCTTTGGCACAATTATAGCAAGTATAGATGATTTTGATAGCGAGGGATGGGATGGCACCTTTAATGGCAAATTACAAATTTCTAATACTTATTGGTATAAGGCAGAAATAATAGACATAAACGATAACATCATAAAAAAAATTGGATATTTTAGTCTCATAAGAAAATAAGATTACAATTAGTATCCGTATTTTTACAGTATGGAATTTAACTTAGTATCAGAATTTTCTCCAACAGGAGATCAACCCCAAGCAATAAAAGAACTTTCTGATGGTATTAATACTGGTGAAAAATTTCAAACACTTTTAGGAGTAACAGGATCTGGTAAAACATTTACAGTAGCCAATGTTGTAAAAGAAGTAAAAAAGCCAACTTTAGTTTTAGCACATAACAAAACTTTAGCAGCACAATTGTATTCAGAGTTTAAACAGTTTTTTCCAGAAAATGCTGTGGAATATTTTGTTTCTTATTATGATTATTATCAGCCAGAAGCATATATTCCAGTTACAGGAACCTACATAGAAAAAGATTTATCTATCAATGAAGACATAGAAAGATTGCGTTTAAGCACTACTTCTTCTCTACTCTCTGGGAGAAGAGACGTTTTAGTAGTGGCTTCTGTTTCTTGTTTATATGGTATTGGAAATCCTACAGAATTTAAAAAAAATGTAATTCCCGTTACAGTAGGCCAATTACTTTCTAGAACAAAATTCCTACATCAACTAGTACAAAGTTTATACTCTAGAACTGAGCATGAGATAAAGAGTGGAACTTTTAAGGTAAAGGGTGATGTGGTAACAATTTATCCTTCTTATGGTGATAATGGGTATCGAATTCATTTTTTTGGTGATGAAATAGAAGAAATAGAATTATTTGATTTAGAGAGTAATAATGTGATAAATACCTTTGAAGAATTAAGTATTTATCCTGCAAATTTATTTGTTACTTCTCCAGATATTTTACAAAATGCAATACATCAGATTCAAGAGGATATGATGAAACAGGTAGATTTTTTCAATGAAATTGGAAAACACTTAGAGGCAAAAAGAATTAAAGAACGTACAGAATTCGATTTAGAAATGATTCGTGAATTAGGCTATTGTTCTGGTATTGAAAACTACTCAAGATATTTAGATGGCAGAGAACCGGGAACAAGACCTTTTTGTTTGTTAGATTACTTTCCTGATGATTATCTAATGATTATTGATGAAAGTCATGTTACTGTGCCTCAAACACACGCAATGTACGGTGGTGACAGAAGTAGAAAAGAAAATTTAGTAGAATACGGCTTCCGATTGCCTGCTGCTATGGATAATAGACCTTTAAAGTTTGATGAATTTGAAGCCATTCAAAATCAGACTATATTTGTCTCCGCAACTCCCGCAGATTACGAACTTCAAAAAACAGAAGGTGTCTTTGTAGAACAAATTATTAGACCAACGGGTCTACTAGACCCTATAATTGAAGTAAGACCCAGTTTAAATCAAATAGATGATTTAATTGAAGAAATACAGATTAGAGTAGAAAAAAACGAGCGTACGCTGGTTACTACACTTACTAAAAGAATGGCAGAAGAATTAACAAAATATCTTGCAAGAGTAGACATCCGTTGCAGATACATACATTCTGATGTAGATACTTTAGAACGTGTAGAGATTATGCAAGACTTACGTAAAGGCTTGTTTGATGTTTTAATTGGTGTAAATTTATTACGTGAAGGTTTAGATTTACCTGAAGTCTCTTTAGTTGCAATTTTAGACGCAGATAAAGAAGGTTTTTTAAGAAATGTAAAATCATTAACGCAAACGATTGGTAGGGCTGCTAGAAATATAAATGGGCGCGCAATTTTGTATGCAGATAAAATGACTAAAAGCATGGAAAAGACCATAGAAGAAACCGACAGAAGAAGAGATAAACAAATAGCATACAACACAAAGCATAACATTACGCCTACTCAAATTAATAAAAAAATAGATGACACTTTAACAAAATCGGCAGTTTCGAGTTATCATTATGACAATGCAAAACAAGTGGCAGCCGAGCAAGATTTACAGTATTTACCAAAAGAAGAAATAGAAAAACGTATTAGGGAAAAACGCAAACATATGGAAGTTGCAGCCAAAGAATTAGACTTTATTGTGGCTGCCAAACTGCGGGATGAAATTGCTGTTTTAAAAGAGAAATTATAGCTCTTTATATTTAAAATAAAAACATACAACTTATTTTAATTCTCTCGCTTATCCTTTTACTATATAGTAATACTATTGTTGCGCAATACAATGACTTAGCAATAGTGCTACTAGCTTAATTGTAAATACTTAAACAACAGTAATATAAAAAAATTATATTGTATCTTTTAGATTCAATAAAAAGAAAAAAGCCTCACAAATTGTGAGGCTTTTTTTTTATTTGTTGTAAAAAAAATTTATGAAGCTTCTAAAACTTCCTGCACTTTATCTGCAGCTTCTTGAAATTCTGTAGCAGAAATAATTTCCATTCCAGAATTGTCTATTAACTGTTTCGCTTCTTTAGCATTGGTACCTTGCAATCTACAAATAATTGGCACGGTAATTT
>Ga0209815_1001548_pt1 | contig 14955 bp, 17 predicted proteins | sample CoawatmetaG00DNA_FD_187507 | JGI IMG/M metagenome (GOLD analysis project Ga0209815, IMG submission 187507) | Marine microbial communities from the West Antarctic Peninsula - Coastal water metaG002-DNA (SPAdes) (version 2) | ecosystem: Environmental > Aquatic > Marine > Coastal ...
ATCTAGAGGTCAAATAGATGAATATACCAATTTTGTTTCTAAGCTTGGAGCTAAAGGCTTGGCTTATATAAAAGTCAACGATGTTAGTGATATAGAGAACGGTCTTCAATCACCAATCCTAAAATTCCTAAAACCAGAAACTATTGCCTCATTGATTTCTGAGTTAGATCTCAAAAATGACGATCTATTATTTTTTGGTGCAGGTAAGAAATCAGTTGTTAATTTAAGTATGAGCAGCCTTATTAAAAAAATTGGCGAAGATTTAGATATGTTTACTTCAAAATGGGCGCCTTGCTGGGTAGTAGATTTCCCAATGTTTGAAAAGAATGGGGAAGGAAACCTTACTTCACTTCATCATCCCTTTACACTTCCAAAATGCTCATCTAACGAACTAGAAGCATCACCACAGACAGCTATTGCTCACGCGTATGACATAGTTCTAAACGGTTATGAAATTGGTGGAGGCTCTTTAAGAGTATTTGATGCAGAAATGCAAGAAGCAATATTTAAGATTTTAAATATATCCAAAGAAGAGGCTGATAGTAAATTTGGCTTTTTATTAAAAGCCCTTTCATCTGGATGTCCTCCTCATGGAGGAATAGCATTTGGATTAGATAGAATTGTTATGCTAGTTACAGATACCTCTAACATAAGGGATGTCATAGCTTTTCCTAAAACACAGAGTGCTACATGTCTTTTAACTGATGCTCCAAGCAAGGTTGATGATGCGCAACTTGAAGAACTTAAAATAGTCAGCACGCACAAGGAAGATTAATAAATGGCAGGTCATTCAAAATGGGCAAATATAAAGCATCGAAAAGCTAGACAAGATGCTTCTAGAGGAAAGGTTTGGACAAAGGTTATTAGAGAAATAACAGTTGCTTCAAAAGGCGGGCCTGATCCAGATGATAATCCAAGATTGAGATTGGCATTAGACAAGGCAAATGCGGCTAATATGCCAAAGGACAATATCAAGAGGGCAATTGAGAAGGGCTCAGGTACAGGTGAAACTGGTTCGCTTGAAGAGATAACTTTTGAGGGTTATGGTCCTGGTGGAGTGGCTATCTTAGTTGAAACAATGACAGATAATAGAAATAGAACAGTATCAGATGTTCGCCATGCATTTTCAAAAAATGGTGGTAATTTAGGAACCGATGGATCTGTTTCATATCTTTTTAATAAAATAGGCGTTATTCATATCTCTAAAGATTACTCAGAAGACGATTTAATGGAGATAGTTCTTGAGTCAGGAGCTGAGGACTTAGTTGACGAGGGCGAGTACTTTGAAATCATTACCGGAAGCACTGATCTTAATAATGTTTTAGAGGCACTAAAGGTGAAGAGCGTAGAACACACCAGTGCAGATTTAACATTTAGAGCAGAGTTATCAATTGCAATTGATCAAGAGATGTCTGAAAAGGTATTAAAAATTATGGATTTTATGGATGATCTCGATGATGTCCAAGAAGTACATACCAATGCAGAATTTCCAGATAATTTTGAGGCCGAGGATTAACTTTGTCTGTTAACTCAAGAGCAAAAGGCGCTGCCTTTGAAAGGCAAATAGCCAATCTATTTATTAAAGACCTCAACTTATCTAATCCGGTAAAAAGAATACTAGAGCAAACAAGAACAAAAGATCTTCCAGATCTAATGCTTGGTAATTGGTGCATTGAATGCAAGGCCTATGGAAGTGGTGCTGAGCCAAGACCTGATTGGTGGGACCAGGTTATTGCCTCATCTAAACAGAATCATTTAAAGCCAGCACTCGTTTATAAATTTAATAATAGACCTATAAAAGTAAGAGTTTTAGCTTGTTGTATAAATCCTAAAATTAAGAATAATCTAGTTACTGTTGATCTTTTATGGCCTGATTTCATCCAAATAATTCTTGAGTTATTTCAGGCAGATATAGAGTTGCATGAGAAAACATATACAGCATAGAGACTTCCTTTTAGATATCTACATTGAAGATACTGATTTTCAAGGTTTTGTTTATCACGCCAACTATTTAAAATTTTTTGAAAGGGCTAGATCTAATTTCTTATTAGAAAATGGAATTTTTCATAAAGACTTAGTTCAAAATAGCCTAGCATTTGTAGTAAAGCGAGCAGAGATGGATTTTCTTCTGCCTGCTAAACTTGAGGATAGTCTTGTTATTAAAACTGCAATTGAAAAAAAATCTAAAGCTAGGATGATTTTCTATCAATCAATGGTCAATCCTGAAGATGGCAAGATTTTATGTAGGGGTGTTATAGAGGTATGTCTTATTAACCTTGTTACAAAAAAACCACAAATCTTTCCTAATGATTTACTATTAATCTTTAACAAAGGTGAGCTAAATGAATGATATATCTGTAATAAACTTATTTTTAGAAGCTGGAATGGTTGTCAAGATGGTCATGTCAATTCTCCTAATAGCGTCATTGCTTACTTGGGTAGTTATAGTTGAAAGATATAACTTTTATAAAAAAATCAAAGACATAAACTCTAGTTTTTTGAAAAGGTTTTGGAGTGGAGAGAATTTAACAGATTTATATAAAGAAATTTCTAACCAAGAAACCTCCTTTTATGGATCATTAAATGTCTTCAAAAGCGCCTTTAAAGAGTTTTCTCAAATTAGCTCAGATAAAGAAATTACTGAGTTGGATCTTGAAGGTCTTAATAGGTCCATGAGGGTGGCAATTGCATCAGATGAAGAGGAGATGAATAAACACTTATCTTTCTTAGCTAATGTAGGGTCTGTTAGTCCATATATAGGCCTTCTAGGAACTGTATGGGGCATTATGACCTCTTTTCAGGGATTATCCGATGCAACACAAGCAACAATTAACGCAGTGGCACCTGGGATATCAGAGGCTTTAGTAGCAACTGCAATGGGTTTATTTGCAGCCATACCCGCAGTTATTGCTTTTAATAAATACGTATCTGATTCAGAGTCAATAACACAGTCAACAGTAATTTTCTCAGAAGAGCTTGCAAGTATCTTTTATAAGCAGTCAATTAAAAATAAATGATATATAGGCTTTCGAAAAAAAAGAAACTTAAAGCAGAAATTAATGTCGTTCCCTACATTGATGTAATGCTAGTTCTTCTAATAATATTTATGGTTCTCTCTCCTTTATTAATCCAAGGAGTTGAGGTTAATCTTCCGAAAACAGATACTACAAAGATGTCTATTCAGAATGAGCCCTTAGTCATATCTATAGATGTCTCAGGCAGCTATTACCTAAATGTTGGTGAGGAGACTCTCCCAATAAGTCTTGATGAGCTTAAAAGGAAGTCTTCTGTTATTTTTGAGGCCAACCCAGAAATTGAAATTGTTTTCCAAAGTGACAAGGGAGTTATTTTTGATAGCGTGGCTAAAGCAATGGCTGCTGTTCAAAGCGTTGGTATATCAAAAATAGGAATAGTAACAACAGGCTATGCAGATTAAATCCGATTATTTTATAGCCTCATTTTTTTCATTTTCAATACATGCTTTTGTTGCTCTGTATTTGATAGGCTTTTTCTATTCAGAGAAGGAACTTAGACCGGTTTTAAGCAAACCAGTTAGCGTTAATTTAATCTTTGAAGAAGAGGTTAAGAAGTTAGCAAAAACTATTGCTCCAACAGTTAGGAAAGTTGTTTCTCAAACTCCAATAGAGGTAATTGTAGAAAATAAAATTCTATTCAACCCAGAAATAAAATCTTCCAATATCAATTCTTTGATTCAAGAGGATCAGCTAATAGCAAAAAATTCAGAAGAATCTCAAGTTAATATTTTTAGCAATATGATCATCAAATTTATTCAATCAGCATGGGTAAAACCTCAGAATATTCAAAGCGGCTTAATCTGTGATCTTAGAATGACTATAAATAAAAATGGACGTATTGTAGATGTGGATTTAATTAAGAGCAGTGGCAACATACGTTTTGATAATTCAGCCATCAAAGCAATTAAAAGAGTTGAAACTTTTAGCTTTTTTAATAAAATCCCGTATAGCATTTATCAAAATAATTTTAGAAATATAGTCATCACCTTTAATCCATCATCATGAAAAAATTATTATTTCTTTTACTAATTCCAAATTTTATTTATGCGGAGCTAGTTCTTGAAATTACCCAAGGAACAGAAAATCCATATAGCTTAGCGGTAATTAACTTTGATGGACCTCAAAAAATTAGCAAAAAAATTAATAGTATTATTAAAAGTGATATGAAAAGAACGGGTGAGTTTATTATTCGTGATAGTAGCCAGCTTATTTCTGTACCTAGGAATGAGGAGGAAATTAAATATAAGGATTTCAAGTTGCTAGGTATAGATTTTATTGTTCTTGGCTCATTAATTACAGAGAGTAAATTTAATTTATCTGTTTCGTATGATATTTACGATGTAAGAAAAGAAAAGAAAATAAGAACATCAAAGGTCTTTGGAATTCCTAATAAAATAAGACAGCTATCACATTACATAAGTGATGGAATATATGAAGAGATAACTGGTTTGCAGGGGGTGGCATCAACAAAACTTCTCTACGTAACAGAGGAGAGAAATACAGATAAATCATTATTTCAACTTGTTATTGCTGATGCTGATGGAGCCAATGAGCAAATTCTTTTAAGGAGTAATGAGCCCATTATTTCTCCTTCTTGGTCACCTGATTCCAAAAAAGTTGCATATGTTTCTTTTGAAACTGGCATGGCAAAGGTTTTTATTCAGGATCTTGCATCAGGTAAAAGAGAAATCGCACTAAAAAATAGCACACAAATAAGCTCTCCATCCTGGTCGCCGAATGGGAAGTTTCTATCTCTAACGTTATATCAAGATGGCAACGCAGAAATATATATTTTGAATTTAAAAAATAAAAATTTAACAAGATTAACAAATCACTATTCAATAGATACAGAATCATCATGGTCCCCAAACGGCTCAAGAATAATGTTTACTTCAGGTAGATCTGGATCACCTCAGCTATATGAGATTGATTTAAGAAGATCTAACTCTAAGCCAAAAAGAATTACTTTTGAGGGTAATTACAATGCCAAAGCATCCTATTTAGCAAATGGCGATGGCGCTATATTTGTACATAGATCTAATAAAAAATTTCAAATAGCACTAAAATATTTTGATGAAAATTTTGTTAGATCTCTTACAGAATCTAGATTAGATGAGTCCCCTAGTATTTCTCCTAATGGGAATGTGATAATCTATGCTACAACTGAGGATGAGTTAGGATTGCTTGCAGGAGTTACTCTTAGCGGAGCTAGATTTAAGCTTCCAGCAAAAAAAGGAGAGGTTAGAGAGCCCTCATGGTCAGGATTTTTAAGATAATATATAGGAGATAACAATGTCTAAAGCACCACACAGACTTACAAGTAACTTTTTCGGAATAGTAATATTTACTATGGTTTTATCATCATGCTCGAGCATGAATGTTACCGAGGAAACTTTATATGATAGAAATGTTCAAACAGTTCAAGCATCTGTTGCTGAAGAAGCAACACTCGATTATGAAACTAAAGCAATTTTTACTAATGCTACAGTATTATTTGATTTTGATAGCTTTAACCTTTCAAGCAAATCAATTCAAACTTTAAAGGGTGCTGTTACTGCAATGAAGGCTAATCAAGCAATCAAGATAACGATCTCAGGTCATGCAGATGAAAGAGGAACAAGAGAATATAATTTAGCCCTTGGGCAAAGAAGAGCAGAGTCTGTTAAAGATTATTTTGCACTTAATGGAGTTGCTGGATCTAGGGTATCTGTAAAGAGTTACGGGGAAGAAAGACCTCTTGCATTTGGAACTGACGAAATGAGTCATGCAAAAAATAGAAGAGCAGAAATAAATTAATATATGAAACTATCAATTTCTATATCTTCATTAGTTTTATTGGGGTTTTTATCCTTGCAAACATTAGCTGAAGACAGGGAAGTTGTTCAGGCTGATATTCTTTTTTTAAAGATGCAGGAGCTTGAGGCTGAAATAGCTGATTTAAGAAATAAAGTTGAATCTCAGGAATATCTAATTGAAAAGCTTATCAATGAATCTGCAGGCTCTGAAATTGAGATAGATCAATCTAAGACAGAATCTTTGGGTCTCAGCTCAGCGATAAGATTTAAGGGCATTGAGGATCTTAAAAGTAAAGAAGATGTATATGAATCTGCTACCAAGTCTCTTGAAGATCAAGAGTTCGAAAAAGCTTTTACTCTTTTTGAGTATTTTGTAGAAAGTTTTAAGGATGATGAAAAAACTCCACTATCTTATTTTTGGCTTGGAGAAATATCTATTATTAATAATAATTTAGAGGCATCTAAAAATTACTTTATGGAGCTTATTTCTTCTTTCCCTGAGCATTATAGAGTCCCCCTTGCTCATAAAAAAATAGGCGATATTTACCTTAAAAATAATGACATAGATATGGCAAAAGAAAGGTACAGATTTGTGGTTAGAGAGTATCCAAATAACACTGCTTCATCTTTAGCCTTGCAGTTATTGAAAAATATGGAATAATCACCTTTTTTTATTGTGTATAACCGCGGGTCGCTAGCTCAGTTGGTAGAGCAGTTGACTTTTAATCAATTGGTCACAGGTTCGAATCCTGTGCGACCCACCACTTTTTACACATAATTAATTTTTATGAAATCTATAAAAAATGTATTCAGCAGAACTTTTGATACTTTCTCGAAAGAATCACTGCTATCGGGTTTCTTATTCTTTTTAGTTCTTTCTTCCTGGTATATTTTGAGACCAGTAAGGAATGAAATGGCTGTTCAAAATGCCTCTGATCTTCCTCTCCTGCTTGCTGCTGGAGCTCTTGCAATGCTTCTAGTAAATCCAATTTACTCGTGGGTAGCCTCTAGATCAAATCTCAAAAAAATTATTATTTACTGTTACTCATTTCTAATTCTTAATTTATTAGCCTTTTTATATGCATGGAGAGTTCTTGATATGGGAGATTCAATTCTCCTTGGTCAGGTATTTTATATTTGGTGTAATGTTTATTCATTTTTTGTAGTATCAATTTTCTGGGTGTTAATAATAAATATTTTCAGAAATTCTAAATCAAGAAGTTTTTATGGTGTTATTGCCGCAGGAGGTTCTATTGGTGCTTTTTTTGGTTCTGAGATATCTAAAAGGTTTGCATATTCATTTGAAGAGTTTGGATTAGAATTCTTTTCACTCTCAGCAGCCATCTTACTTTTTCTTGCCATGCTGGTTGCTATTTTTATCATCAACATAAGTAGTTCTGTAAAAGAGTTGCATGAATCTGAGGAGATCGGTGGAGGAAGCCTAGACGCTATTAAGAATGTAATTAAAACTTCTGAAATTAGATCTATAGCTATATATACCTGGATATGGACAGCATTAATGACAGTTCACTGGGTTACTGCTATATCAATTATCGATGATTGGTCTCAAGACCCTCAAGAAAGAATAATATTTTTTAGTCAAATGGAACAAGTAGTAACACCATTAACATTAATTACCCAATTATTTCTGACAAATAATATTATTAAATATTGGGGTATTAAAAATATACTAATTTCATATGGATTTTTATTTTTATTAGCCTTTATCTCTTATGGTCTCATGCCATCCATAACAGTCGTAGCTATAGCAACAGTTGCTCTAAGACTCTTTGAATATGGCATTAATAAGCCAACACGAGAAACGATTTATAGTTTCTTGAATAAAAATGATAGATATAAATCATCAGTATTTATAGACACTTTTATTACGAGATTCGGAGATCTAACTGGCGTAAGCTTTATTGCCTTAGGTAAAATGGCAAGTGTTGGGTTTAGTGTTATGCCAGTCCTTGCAATTCCATTTGCAGCTGTACTTTCTTACACCGGGATTAGAATATCAAAAAACTCTTCCCTTAAAGACCTCTAGATCCTTCAACTATTTTTTTAATTGCAACAATTTTTGTCATTATTCTTTCCGAAGTTTGGAAATTATTTTTTGTAAGATTTATTGCAAATTCTAACTGATTCAAGGCTTGCTCATTTTCTCCAAGAAGTAAAAAGTATTCAGCTCTACTTTGATGATAGCCAACTATATTTTTACCATCTCTTTGTATTTCTGATAGAAATAACCATAACTCTGGATTGGTATTTTTTCTTAATAGCTGATCCCTTATAAGCTCTTCCGCTTGAGAGTATTCACCCATCTCAACAAGTAATTTAGCTTTAGTTGTTGAAAGAGGATAGTTCCTGGGAGAGATATCTAAAAAAACATCCGAAAGATATATCGCTTCATCATATTTTTTTGCATTAGTTAATATTTCAATTTTAGATGTATTTAAAAGTAAGTTTTTTGGGTATTTTCTTATCAAGCTATCAATGAGCGCTAGACTATTATAAAAATCATTAACCTTGTTATATGCCAGAGCTAGGCCATAAACGTTTGAATCAGAACGGCTTTCATTAACTCTAGATTTATAAATTCTTACAGAGTTAGATGGTATTTTTTCATAATAAATTTCTAATCTAGATTTGATAAAAGAGTACTCAAGACTATTTTCTTTCGCACCTGGTTCGGAAATATTTTCCGCTGCATTAAATGCATCACTTATTCTTGAGGAGGAGAGGGGGTGAGTAAGAAGAAATTCTGGAGGAATGTCGCCGGATAATCTTCTAATATTATTCATATTTTCAAACATTTCACCCATTGATTCTGGCTTGTATCCTGCCTTGGTAAGATTAATAAAACCAACTCTATCTGCCTCTCTTTCAAAAAGTCTGCTGTATCTTAGGCTTTCTGTCCTAATAGCTGCAGGACCAAGGGCAACTGCTTGAGGGTTTTTGCTTATCATAGCAATGGCAATGGATGAGGCCATAATTAATGCCGAGGCTAAGCCGGTATCTTTAGCTTTTAAAACGTTTCTAGCAAAGTGTCTTTGGCTTAAATGAGCAAGCTCATGAGAAAGCACCGATGCAAATTGACCTTCATTATCTGCATTTAGAAAAAGACCGCCGTTGACACCAATTATTCCACCTGGAGCTGCAAATGCATTAAGCGAACTATCATCGATCATCAATACAGAAAAATATCTGTCCTTCACTTGGCTATACTCAGAAAGTCTGTAAATTAATAACTCAGTGTATTCATGAATTATTGGATCTTTAATTAACGGAGCTTGTGAATATATCTGTTTGAGAAACTCATTTCCAATCGCTCTTTCCTGGCTTGAAGATACTGCTCCAGAGACTCTATCACCGAGTTCTGGAAGCGATTGATCTGTTTCCTCATCACCATAGGAGATGGCAATAAAACCAGCCAAGATAAAAAAAATATAATTTTTTATTTTCATTTTCTTAAGTATCATGTAAATCGATTTACCTGTAAAACTAACATAAAAGAGCATTTTGGATTACTATAAACTTTTGTTATTGTATACATTATTATATATACAATTTATTTGACCGTGCCTATGTATGCATAGTTTCAATAAAAATTTTTAAAAGTAAAATATGATTGAACAATTGAATAGTTTTTTTAAAAAAATCTTTAATAATGAAGAGACCATTATCTTTTCTGTATTAATTCTATTTGCTTTGGTTATGTTTACCTTTTTTGGATCTGTTTTAACTCCTTTCTTAGTTAGTATAGTTGTTGCGTATCTCCTAGTCGGTGTTCAAAAGAAGATTGAGTCATTTAATGTAAGTAAAAAAATATCCTTAATAGCTACATTTTTAATATTTATTATCGCCTCTCTGACGCTTTTGATCTGGTTGGTGCCTCTCCTATATATTCAGCTGCAGGCATTTGTTTTAGATATACCTAACTTATTCAATGATTTTTTAACTTTTGTTGCAGCTCTTCCAGCTTCATATCCAGAGCTTATTTCCTCAGAACAGATTTCTATATTTTTTCAAGCAGTATCATCTGAGCTATCATCTATAACTCAGAATCTAGTCAAGTCATCAATATCAGGAATTCAAAGCACTATTACAGTACTTTTATACATAATACTTTTTCCAATCTTGGTGTATTTTTTCTTATTTGATAGAAAAAATATAATAGATGGCCTTATAAAGTTAATACCTGGAAAGAGAGAAATGCTCTCTAATGTATGGAGCGAGATGGATGGGCAGTTGAGTAATTATGTTCGTGGTAAAACTCTTGAGATATTCATAATTGGCGTGTCTGCTGCAATTATTTTTACTTCATTGGGACTTAAATATTCTGCATTACTTTCAGTCTTAGTTGGCCTGTCAGTTATTATTCCTTACGTAGGAGCTTTTTTAGTTACGATTCCTGTAATAATAGTTGGACTGCTCCAGTTTGGCTTAGGGCCTTCTTTTTATATACTTTTAGGGCTTTATTTATTACTTCAAGCTCTTGATGGCAACCTATTGGTTCCTATTATTTTCTCAGATGCTGTAAAGCTGCATCCAGTTGCCATTATTTTGGCAGTATTTATTTTTGGAAGCATGTTTGGTTTCTGGGGCGTATTTTTTGCAATACCGATGGCTACTTTTATCAAAGCCGTCTGGAATGCTTGGCCATCAAATTAAGAAAATATTAATTTAAATCTTTAACTGCAGCCAAGACCTCATCAACGTGACCTGTAACCTTAACTGTTCGCCATTCTTTAATAACCTTTCCTTCAGTATTTATTAAAAAAGTACTTCTATCGATTCCAATATACTGCCTTCCGTACATTGATTTTAATTTCATCACATCGAAGGCATTGCAAACCTTCTCATCTGGATCAGATAAAAGCTCAAAAGGAAAAGATTGTTTTAACTTGAAATTTTCGTGTGACTTAATACTTTCTCGTGAAACTCCAATTATTTCTGTATTAAGTTTTTTAAATTTTTTATGATTATCTGTGAAATTCTGACCCTCAGTTGTACATCCAGGGGTGCTATCTTTTGGATAGAAATATATTACCAAGTTCTTACCAATAAAATCTTTATTTGAAAGAGTTAAATTGCTTGTGCATTCTGCTTTAAAGTTTGGACATTTCTTGCCTTCTAGTTTTTTTGTCATAATATTTCCTAAATAGATTTAATTTAAAATAGTGTATAGTTCTATTTTTTACTGTAATTTTTTTTGATGCAAGCATTACATGGAAGTTTAGTTGCTTTAGTTACTCCTATGTCTCCAAACGGAGACGTTGATTATGCGTCTCTTGAAAAGTTAATTGAATGGCATATAGCAAATGGAACCAATGGAATCGTATCTGTTGGGACTACAGGTGAATCATCAACACTTAATCCAGTAGAGCATTTAGATGTCATAGACTTCACTGTTAGGCATGTAAATAAAAGAATACCCGTTATTGCAGGAACAGGTTCCAACTCCACTCAGGAGGCAATTGAGCTAACAGATGAATCAAAAAAACTTGGTGCTGATTACGCTCTTCTCGTTACACCATATTACAACAAACCAAATCAACGAGGCTTAATTTCTCACTATGAAGCAATTGCTAACGCAGTTGATATACCTCAAATCTTATATAACGTACCTTCACGAACTGCATGCGACCTCCTTCCATCAAGCGTTAAGGTGCTTTGCGAGCATAGAAATATTGTAGGAATAAAAGAAGCATTAGATAATATGGATAGAATTAAGGAATTAGTTGAGATATCAAATCAAGCTGGTAGTAATTTTCTTATATATTCAGGGGACGATCCAACTTTCATGGAATCTCTTGTTCTTGGAGCGCATGGAGTTATTTCTGTTGCAGCAAATATAGTGCCGAAATCAGTTTCAGATATCTGCTCTATGGTAAGGGCTAATAAATTAAGTGATGCCAAAGAATTAAACTTTAACAATAATGAGCTTTTTAGATTATTATTTATTGAATCTAACCCAATTCCTGCTAAGTGGATGCTTTATAAGATGGGCTTGATTCAGAATGCAATTAGACTACCTTTGGTAGAATTAGACGGAACTTATCACGATGATGTTATGTCTGAGATTAAACAACTAGGATTACTATGATTAAAAAATTAACATTACTAAGTGCAATTTTCTTTATTTCTTCTTGTTCATACATATCCGGTCCTGAGGGAATGTTCCCATCAACTGAATATGATTTTCTTTCTGAAGGCGTAGAGGGAGATATTTCTCTTCCAGATGGACTAGATTTAATAAAACTAGAAAACCATTACCCTGTTGGAGAGCTGGAAGCAATCAAGGAAGATCAGGATGTTCCCAAGCCAAGACAGATATTTGCCTCATCAGGCAATAGCTCTGTCCAGTTAAGAAGGCTAGGCGAGCTAATGTGGATTTATATAGAAACGCTTCCATCTACATCTTGGCCGATATCTAAAAATTACTGGGAAACATCCTCATATCAAATATTAAGTTCAAATCCAGATACTGGAGAAATAGTAATTGACTTCAATGAGTCGTCGACTTTAAAAATGAAAATAGAACATGGTATCAAAGAGGCATCTACTGAAATATTTTTAATCCAAGTTAATAAAGAGTCTGAGGAGATGGTTAGTAATATTGAACTCATTCAATCAGAGCTTGAAAAAGTAGTTAGTTATTTTGCAGAATCTGTAGATAACTTCTCAGGAACATCTCTGGCTGCTCAAAACCTTAATGAAATTAAGAAAGCTCAAATTTTTACAGAAAATGGTCAAACTGTTATTGAGCTGGATCTTAGTTTTAATAGAGCCTGGTCATCCGTTAGTAAGGCGCTGATTGCTGCTAATATTGTTTCAAATGACATAGACAGGAGTAATGGAATGTTTTATGTAAGTTATGCTGAAGAGAGTGAGGGTGGATTTTTATCATTCCTAGGACTTGGAAAAAATAATTCTAAAATAGCATTTACAGAAGAGGCTCAATTTGAAATCAGTATTGTTGAAAAAAATGATAAATCCTATGTAAAAGCAATATCAAAGAATGGTAAAATTGAAGAGTCAGAACAGCTTCTATCAAAAATAAACGAATCACTTAACTAACAAATAAGAAAATCATGGAAAAAATACAAGAAATAACAAAAGGAAAAGCTAAATCTTTATTTACGACATCCAGCGATGATCAATTAATAATGCATTTCAGTGATGACACCTCAGCATTCGATGGTAAGAAGATGGAAGCCCTAATGGGCAAGGGATCTGTTAATAATCAATTTAATGCTTTCATCCTAGAGCATCTTCAAAAAAGTGGAGTTGATACTCATCTCATTGAGGTATTGAGCAAAACTGATTCATTGGTTTATAAGCTTGATATGTTTCCAATTGAATGTGTAATAAGGAATAGAGCATCCGGGTCAATATGCAGAAGGCTAGGTACTGAGGATGGCTTAATTCTAAATGATCCTTTATTTGAATTTTTCTACAAAGACGATGATTTGGGAGATCCTTTGATTAATGATGAGCATATTATTTCATTTGGATGGGCTACAAAAGATCAGATTGATGAAATGAAATTACTAACTTATAAGATTAATACTATTCTTACTGAGCTATTTATAAATTCAGGATTGATTCTAGTAGATTTTAAGGTTGAGTTTGGTGTTTATAAAGGCAAGATATTACTCGCCGATGAGTTTACTCCAGATGGTTGCAGGCTTTGGGATTCCGAGACATTAAAAAAAATGGATAAAGATAGATTTAGACAAGGTCTTGGTGATGTTGTTGAGTCTTATCATCAAGTTGCAGATAGATTGGGTATGAATATAATACTTGACTAAAATAGTCAGGTATTTATACTTCACCCGTGAGATTAACCACAAAAAGTAGATATGCTGTAAACGCTCTTACAGAGCTAAGCATTCTAGAATCAAATGGCCCAGTTTCACTCTCGGATATTTCTTCCAATCAAGACATAGAAATAACATATCTAGAGCAGATCTTTAGAAAGTTAAGACTTGCAGGAATAGTAAAAAGTATTAGAGGTAGAAATGGTGGTTATCTATATGCAAAGGACCCTTCAAAAGTTTCAGTAAAAGAGATTATGAATGCTGTTGAAGAAGTAATGGATGCAACTAGCTGTAATGGTAAAAGCACTTGTCACAACGGAAATAAGTGTAATACTCATAATCTTTGGCATGAATTAAATGAGGTAGTTGATAACTACCTAAGTAAAATAACAATAAATAACCTTGTAGAATCGAATAACAGCCCATATATAAGCTTAAGAGAGATTAATTAAATGAATACACAATCAACAATTTATTTGGATTACGCATCAACTACTCCTGTAGACCCTAGAGTTGCATCAAAAATGATGGAATTCTTAACCCCTGATGGAGAGTTTGGTAACCCCGCTTCTAGATCACATAGGTATGGATGGAAAGCTGATGAGGCTGTTGAAGAAGCCAGATCGCATGTAGCAAACCTAGTTAACTGCGACCCTAGAGAGATAGTTTGGACTTCTGGAGCTACTGAGGCAGATAATTTAGCCATAAAAGGTGTCGCGAGATTCTATAAATCAAAAGGCAATCATATTATTACTTCTAAAATAGAGCACAAGGCAGTTCTCGACCCATGTAGACAGCTTGAAAGAGAAGGTTTTGAGGTCACATACTTAGATCCAGATGAGGGTGGAATAATATCACCAGAAGCTATTAAATCTGCCATGAGAGATACAACTATTTTAGTTTCAATCATGCATATTCATAACGAGCTTGGAACCCTTAACGATTTAGAAGCAATAGGAAATATTACAAGAAAAGCAGGTGTATTCTTTCATGTTGATGCTGCCCAGAGCACCGGAAAGGTCGACATAGATTTATCATCACTTCCTGTCGATTTGATGTCATTTTCTGCTCATAAAACATACGGACCTAAAGGAATCGGAGCCTTGTTTGTAAGAAGAAAGCCAAGAGTAAGAATTGAAGCTCTTATCCATGGCGGAGGTCATGAAAGAGGTATGAGAGCTGGAACTCTTCCTACGCATCAAATAGTTGGAATGGGAGAAGCATTTAAGATTGCTAAGGAGCAAATGAAAGAAGATCATGAAAAAATAAAAGCATTCCATACAAAATTCTTGAAAGAAG
>Ga0209815_1001550_pt1 | contig 14944 bp, 18 predicted proteins | sample CoawatmetaG00DNA_FD_187507 | JGI IMG/M metagenome (GOLD analysis project Ga0209815, IMG submission 187507) | Marine microbial communities from the West Antarctic Peninsula - Coastal water metaG002-DNA (SPAdes) (version 2) | ecosystem: Environmental > Aquatic > Marine > Coastal ...
AAGTTAAAAGGCTCAAAGTAGAGTAAAAACAGTGCTATAAAAACTCCAGTTGATACTGCGATAATCAAACTTTTTAAAACTGGTCTTGGTGCTGGATATTTCTGGATAAGTATTCTTAACATTTAGTTATTTTTTTAATATTTAAAAGAACTTTGTCTGGTCTTAAAGTTATTAAAGGTTTCATTTCTGGGACTTGCCCTGTTGCTTCTATTTTGAATTTCTTTAAAAATGAAAAGATAAAAAATGACATTTCAGCAATTGCAAAATTATTGCCAATACACATTCTTGGACCTGCTCCAAATGGGAAGTAGTTTTTTGATTTCGTGACTTTATGATTAATAATAAACCTTTCAGGGACAAAATTTAGTGCTTCATTCCAAAGGTTTTTGTCTCTGTGCAAACCAAAGAAAAAAGGGATAATAATTGTGTTTTTAGGAAATGAATAATCTTCAAATATATCATCTTCTATCGCAACCCTTTCTGTCATCCATACGGCTGGATACAAACGCATAGCTTCATTTATTGTCGCTTTAAGGTATTCATTATTCAACTCTTACAAATTCTGTATAATTATGAGAGGGTAGATTTCCACCGTCACAAGGGTCATTCGGGTCGCTAGAGTACCGTCCTAACTTTAACGTATTACTTGAAAGCTCAAAAAATGTAACTTCATTGGTATCTCCAGAAATTCCTACAATTAAATTACCATTATCAATCACCCAAGTTCCAGAATTAGTAACAGATAACTCACAGTTCCCATTTATTAATTCATATCGCGTAAAGTTTAATGTTCCATTTTTAGAAAAAGCAAGTCTTCCAGTTTGCTCACAAGAGTCGAAATCAAAGATATCTTCACTTCCTGTTGAACACACATCAACTTCTTTAATTCCTTTCCAAGTTCCCACAATCGAGTTTAAATTGGAGTTAGAATCGTCATCGCTCGAGCAAGATGAGAAAATCACAAGGCTGATTAAAATTCCGCAAAATAATTTCATTTTTTTCATTCGTAATATTTTTTTTTAATTGCTTATAACCTGTTAGTTTTTAATAAGACGCGTTTGTGTACGTTTAGTTGCATTGGCTAACAAATAAATTAGGATAATAAAACGAACCAGAGGAAAATCAGTAGGGTTTTTCGAGTATAGACATACCAAGGAATTGATATACAGGTTGTTGTGCGGTCGTTATTTTTTAGAGATTTGTATCAAAAATTAGATAAGCAATAAACAACAAAAAATAAATAGCCAGATAGAACAGGTAGAAGTTTCTGAACTTTTTATACTCGAGATTTTCAGGATAGATATTTCCAAAAAGACCCTTAATTTCTTTCCAAAAAAGAGGTTTAATATTAATGAACCAACCATCGGTTTGATATACGATTTTGCGGAATTTACTTCTATAAAAACTTAATGGGAATCCCCAAGCCACAAAAAGTATAAACCAAATATTTTTAGTTATAAAATCCATTATTATTTATTTTTTTGAGAACCATGGAAAAAAGGAATTTGTTTTTTGAATGTAATCTCTGTATTGAGGTTTTGACTCTTTTAAAGTTTTTTCAAGTAAGCGCACACCTGATATTTTAATAATCAATAAAGTCATGATAATAGAACCTATTATTTGCCAGTAACTTCCGGCTGCAATGCTAAAAATGGCATATGCCCACCATACAGCTGAGTCGCCAAAATAATTTGGATGCCTTGTGTATTTCCAAAACCCTGTATCTAAGACCTTCCCATTGTTTTTTAAATTACTTTTAAAACGCACTAATTGAAAATCACCGCCAGCTTCAAAAGTAAATCCAATAAGCCAGACTACAATTCCTATATAGTCCAGTACATTGAGGGTTCCATTACTGGTGCTGGAATTAATCCCCAAAAGGGGTAAAGAAACAATCATGATCAAGGCTCCTTGTAATAAAAACGTTTGGAAAAAACTAAACCACCAATAGCGTTTTGGGCCATAATTTTTTCGGAATTCCTTATATCTAAAATCTTCTCCTTTGCCAATGTTTCTATAGGCAAGATACATTGCAAGCCTAAGCCCCCAAATACTCACTAAGGTTAAAATCAATATTTTTCTAGCACTTAGTTCCCCTGACATAAATACGTAAAACGTATTCACAACCACAAACCCAAAACCCCAAAAAATATCTACAATACTTACATTTTTTATAAAAACACTCCAAATCCATAACAGCGTTACAAAAGCTAAAATGATGAAGGCTGCTTGAGAAAATAGTGTTATCAAAGGGTATTGGTTGGTCATCAGAAAGGACAAGGTGTTTGTGTATGGTTTTTTGCGTGTTTTAAGAGAGTAATTTACTAAATAAAACACAAACCAAGAAAGTCCGCGGGAACTTTCGAAAGTAAGCCAGAAACCAAGCAATTAATTTTTAAGGTGTTGCCATTTCGTTGTTTTAGTTCCGCTGTTATTTCCTTTTCAAACTATTTTTTTAAGTATAATTCTTTAAAATACTCAAAACGCTTTCCAGGAATTATCATTTTCCAAATATCTTTTTTGGGGATTATATTTTTATCTGCAAGTCTTTTTCCATCCACATAAGTTCTAAATATTAAAGCATAAAAAAATAAGAGTAAAACAAATAATGTTGAATCCACCAAGTCTGTTCTACTTAGCCATATTAATATTCCAATAGGTGATAAGATTGTGAAGTAGTATATAAATAAATTTTTCATATTCTTTTTAATTTTTTCAATTCGACTTTCGATTCCGAAAAGACGCTTTTTCGACAATATTTGATGCTGTATTTTTAAGGTTGTTTGTCTCAATTTTATTTCCACAAACTTGCTTAAATGCTGTTCTATGTTTTCTCCTTTTTCATACTAGTTTTAAGCTCATATTCCTATGGCTTAAAATGATTTTTGAGCTGGGCAACTACCTTTTTAATCTTTTCTACAGAGGACTCGAAATAATCGCGTTCCGGTATAATAGTGGTGCCATTTAAATGAAGTACATTCTTTTGGGCCGAACTTTTGCAAATTTCATTGCCTGTCAAATGAAATTCAGTGCAACCAGAATAGAAAAGGTTTTTAATATTTGCTTCATTGATTCCACCTCCGGGCAATATCATAATTTTGTTTTCAGCCAATTGGTTTAAATTAGTGATGATCTCACTGGCATTGGTAACATTTTCATGACCTCCGGAAGTTAATACTCGATCAACATTTAGTGCTATTAAATTTTCAAGCGATTGAAATAAGTTAGGGGTGAGATCGAAAGCTCTATGAAAAGTAAAAGGAAGTGGGCTGCTCAATTCAATCAATTCCTTAGTTCTGGCCATTGCGATCGTATTGTCTTTATTTAATACACCTGAAACAATGCCATCCACTCCCATTGCTTTGCATGCGATAATATCTTCTTTGATAATATCGAATTCGAGGTCAGAATAAATGAAATCACCACCTCTAGGTCTTATTAACACGAATAGCTGAATATCTAGAAGCGCTCTAGCCTTTTTTATGGATCCATAGCTTGGTGTAGTGCCAGACTCCCAGAGGCTGCTGCATAATTCTACTCGGGTAGCTCCAGCTTCTTGAGCATTAAGTGCTGATTGCGCAGAGTTAGAACAAATTTCTAATGTGTAATTCATGTTATTTTTTTAGAAGTACATAATAATAATTCAGTTTTTGTAGGGTTCAGCTTTTATTATGTCCATGAAGCCTAACGTGTTTGTGTTTGCTTAGTTGCGCGTTTAAGGCCACTAATTTAATAAATTAAAGCTACCGAAGAAATTCCTTTTGGACTTTCTAATTCGTGGAATGTATAAAAATTATTTCTTCTTGAATTTCTTATTAATAATTTTTCTTTTCCATTCTTCTCCAAAGAAATCAAAAATATCAAGATAATAAATTCCCAAACCAAGTGCATAAAAAATGAACATGTATAAAAATAAATACCAACCTTCTGAATCAGAATCGAAAAGCGCAATAATAAAAAATACAACCAAGCTAAATATAGCTAGCGCAAGAAACCCATAAAAACCTTTTACATTTTGAACATGTGCTTCTTCTTTTCTGAATTGTTCTATTTCTTCTTTCTTATCCGAATCAGTAATAGTAGTTTCGAAGACAGCTGCCAAGGATTTTAATGATTCTAAACCAGCATTTTCTCCGTTTTCTATTCGTTGAATAGTTCTTATGCTTAAACCACTCATTTCCGCTAATTGTTCCTGCGACCAATGGCGGGCTAATCTCATTTTTTTAATATCTCTTAAATTAGTTGTGTTAGAATTCATATTATGTAATGTTTAAAGTTTTATGCAAATCTAAATATTAACTTTTCCTTTATATTGTAAGCGTTAGAGCATCTATATGACAGCGGTATGACAGTAATCTGACACGCGCTAAATTCCGTATTGATGCTATCTTCTATTTGAGTAAGAACTCAGGTTTTATTTAATATACCATGCTATAATTAGTATTGAATTTTGATTAAAATGACTTTTTATAAGCTGTAAATTTGCTAATTTAAAAACATTTAGGCATTAAAGACATCGTGTTTGTGTATGACTTTTTGCGGTGGTTAAGCCATAAATTTAACAAATAATAACTGCATAGAAAGCCAGCAAGGATTTTTCTAAATAAGCGAGAAACCAAGCAATTAATTTTGTTTGGTATTGTACTACGTTTTTATAATTTTAAGCTGTGTTATTTATTATTCCACAAATTTCAAAAACTCCTTTGGTACTTCTAAAATTTCTTGATAACACCAGTTATTTGGACAATCTTCATTTAATTCAGAATGTTCGGCGATTCTTATCGTTACAGTTGCTCCACTTTGATCTGTTACTTTATAAATTTCTCCAACCTCAAAAGTTCTTTTATGTATTCCCACGATACCACCAACAGTAACTGTGGTTGAATATTTAGAAACAAATTCAACTTTTCCTTGTAAAACTTTATTGTTAGAGTTGCAGGAAATTATTCCTAAAGTCAGTATTAATAGGTAAACGAGTTTTTTCATAATTCTATTTTTCAAAAGTCACATTTTGTATTGAATTTTTATCTTCTGGTATACGTGCATAAAATACATTTTCAATCTCAATTTTTGAAGTGCTCATAATTCTATTTTTACGAGAGGTTCAATTTCGAGTTTGGTTGCGTTAAATTGCACACAACGTTTGGTATCCTTTTAGTTGCGTGTTTTAAGCAGAAAAGTCAGTAAATAAATCACAGATAGAAAGTCACTGCGGCCTTTGGTAAGTAGGCTAGAAACATGCAATTGATGCTACACATTATTCGCTACAGTTACTGCACTAAATTACCATTTATATAGGTTTTTAAACATTTTATTGTGCTTAACTTAGCAGTCTCTGTGATTAATGGGTTTTTATCAAGCACAATAAAATCGGCATATTTTCCTTTTTCTAAAGAACCAATTTTGTTTTCCATATTAATTTGCCAAGCAGCATTAATGGTAAGTGCCTTTATAGCATCAATTACGGTTATTTGTTCACCATCACCTAATACATTGCCAGTTAGTGTTTTTCGCTCAACAGCTGTCTGTATTAATCTAAAGGGATCACTTTTGAACATTGGTTGGTCTGCGTGTAATGAAAATTTAATATGAGTATTATTTATTGAGCCCACTGGTAAAATCTTTTCTGCACGTTCCTTTCCAATAATACTAGATTTTAATGCATCACCATAATAAAAGAGATGGTTCATGTGAAAGCTAGGTGAAATATTCATTTTTTTTAACCTACCGATATTCTCTTTTGGTAAAAGAAGACAATGTTCTAAACGATGTCTAGAATCTGTATAATCTAAGTCAAGTTCTTCGAAAGCATCTAATACTTCGTTAATACTTGCATCACCTTGTGTATGCAGTGCTATTTGCCAACCTTTTTTGTGATATTCCCTTATGAATTTTTTTAGATCTTCTTTTTTAATTAATGCTTCTCCTTTAGAGTTTTTAGGAATGTGCAATTTGTTATTCATAAAGTCTGAATTCAAATAGTTTTCCTCCAAATACATGGTTCCAATATAAGGAGAACCATCATACCAATGTTTAATCCCAATGATATCATAAAAATCATTTCTTTCTTGTTTCTTTTCAGGCATTAAATGAGCCATATCGTAGCGCATATAAAGAAAATGTCTTGGGTTTTGTTTTCTTTTAGGAAGAACTCCAACGTGTGCTAAAAGGTTTCCTAACAGCGTTGGTTTGTTGTCAGATAGCTGCTTAAATAAAGTTAAAGGTTTTTTATCTTGGATTGTAATTCCTGCAGATACAATGGTTGTATTTCCATATTTAGCGTAATTAGACATTACTTTTGAGGCAGCATTACTTAATTTTTTAGGTGTTAAAACTTCTGATTTTAAGATCTCAAAAAATGGCTTTATACCCAGTTGTTCAACAATTAAACCATTGAGGTTTCCATTTTCATCTTTACCATAATAACTATGTTTTGATGGATTTGGAGTTTTATTATTAATTCCCACTAGCTCAAAAGCTTTAGAATTTGCCCAATAATTATGTAGGCTTTGACTAAAAAAAAGGGTTGGATTGTCTGGAGCAATTTTATCTAAATATTCTATTGACGGAGGAACTAAATCCTGTACTAATATCGGGTCAATTCCCTTACAAATTATCCATTCTCCTTTTTTTGTATTGGCAACTATCTTTTCAAACGCATTCCAAATTTCTTTATTAGAATTAAATTTAAACCCCGACAAATCGTGCATTTCAGACAAAAACATACTAATCGAAAAATGAGTATGTGCATCAATAAAGCCAGGTAACACAGTAGCGCCTTTTAAATCAACTACTTTTATATTGTTTAATTCTTTTGTGTCCAGCTCTTTGTTCGTTCCTATTTCTATTATTTTGCCATCTACTATGTACATAGCTTCAGCTTCGGGTTGATTTTCGTTTAACGTTATTATATTTCCATTTCTATATAAGGTTGCCGAACTTTGTTCAAAATCTTGTTTAAGATACAGATATAAAATAAAGACAAGACTTATTAAGAGTACACCTTTTTTTAATAATTTATTCATATCATGATTCTAGCGAACGAGTTTGTGCAGGGTTAGTTGCGTGATTTAAGCAACCAATTTACTAAATAAAACACGAACCATAAAAGTCCGTTTGAACTTTGGTAAATAGGCTAGAACTAGCAATCAACTATACAGGTGTTGTACAACACTTTTATTCCCATTTCACATTTAGTTTTTCTAATTCAGAATTTAAATTAGATAATTCTACTGGCGCTATAATAGTGGTATCAATTTTTAGTTTTTTGATTCCAGTTTTGAGTATATAATCTCCAGCGTATCTTTCAATCGTAAATATTTCATTTAAATTAATTTCGCTACCGAAAATGTTATTGACTTTTATCTTGTTATTTTCAATTGTTAGGTATTTTTTTTGTTTCTGATAAAAATATTTTGAAATGAAACTAGCTGGTACCAATATTCCGATTATCAATTTCCAATTCTCTTCACTTTTCAAATCAACCGTAAATAAAGTTACAGTGAAAAGTAGCGCATATATGAGATTTAAATTCAAGTATTTCTTTTTATAGGCTATGGTCATTTTCAAATCCATTCTAATGTGTTTGTGTATGATTAGTTGTTTGTTCTTGAGACTAATTTACTAAATAAAATACCAACAAAGAAAATCCGTTTGGACTTTCGTAAATACCCTAAAACCAGCAATTAATTTTATACGCTGTTAGCATTTCGTTAATTTTTCAGTCGAAATTTGTTAATAATACGCTTATGTTCATCTCCATAAAAGGTAACATCTATTGAAATAGCCCACTCTGTATTAGATATTTTTTCTCCACTTATTGTTCCAGTTGGTGGAACATCTTTATCTGAGTCATAATCAAAAAAACAAAAGCAACTTTTTGAAAAAACAGCGTCAATATCAGACAATTCACTACCTTCATAATTAAATTCTGTAAGTGATGGGTTTATTTCAAAACGAATAGATTCAGAATATTCATCATCAGCGATATTAACTGCGTCTTCCGCTAAAAATTTATATTCAAAAACTAAATTACTCCCTTCTTGAATGTTTCCATATTTCATATAACTCCCATCAGATGTTTCTATATTCAATTGTTTGTTTTCTGAAAAATTATACAAAAGATATTCCTCATTATATTCTTCATTTTCTTTTGAACAAGATGTAAAAATGAGACTTGTTATTAGTACAGTTTTAATAAATATTTTCATTTTATTTTAGATTATCATTTTAATTGAGGCTAATGTCAAACTTTGTTATTTTTAGTCTGTATCTCTTTGTTTATAGTCAATTCCGTAATTTTTCACTGTAACTATTTTTAAAAAATTCACGTTAGCATAAGAAATTAATCTCGTTTTCGTGATATGGGGAATGAATGCCAACATTGTTGTATATGGTTTATTGCGTGTTTCAAGCAACTAATTTAGTAAATAATTACAGACAAAGAAAGTCCGCGCGGACTTTCGCAGGTAAGCTAAAACAAAGCAATTAATTATGCACGGTGTTGGCTGTAGTTTTTTATTTTAAAACGTATTTTATTCCAATAAATCCACGAATAAATACGTCTTCAAAGTCTATTTCATATAATGGATTCAATTCAATATTTAAGGACAAATTTTTTAAATTCTCAAATGGTTTAATTCCAATTCCAATAGGAATAATTATTCCATTAATATTATTTAATATAATTCCAGCTCCGATATATGCTTCATATTTTTCCTTTTTCATGAAATTATAATTTAATACTATTTCTGGTGTGATATTTTCAATGTTTGTTATTGAATATAGTCTAAAGTCTGTCCATAATTTATCATTAAATTCATATCCAATGGCAATTTTGGAATTCGATTCATTCTGATAAAACGATGCAGATATTTGGGAATAACTATTAAAGAAGATTATTCCAAGAATTAGCGTAAAAATCAGTTTTTTAGTTTTCATTTCGTAAATTTATTTATTTTGTTTTTAATTTTTTGTGTTCAATTATCCATTTCAGATTACAGTTTGTAAATTAATGCCAACGTGTTTGTCCAAGATTAGTTGCGTTTTTAAGCGGTGAAGTTAATAAATAATTACAGACCAATAAAGTCCGAGAGGACTTTCGTAAATACCCTAAAACCAGCAATTAATTTTATACGTTGTTACAACAGGCTTTCCGTTTTTCAGTTCGTAACTTGATTCAAATATGATTTATATTCCACAATAACGATTATTCCAATTACTATTAATTCAAGTATAAAATATGTCCATCCAAGTTCAGTAAGTTTTTCGGAGTGCTTAATTATCATTACGAGGGAAACCAATGAATACAGAAGATTACAAATTATTAATATTCTTAAAAAAGGTTTCCAATTTGACTTAATAAGTAGATGACAACTTATTGAATAAATAAATAAGCATAAAGCAATTCCAGATAATAGATATAGTATGTTTTTTGGCATTCCGAAATATTGTTCCAGCTGTGCTAAAATTCCGAATAATAAAATTGTAGTAAGTAATGCTCCGAAAGCATCAATCAGAAAAATTCGTTTTGGATTCGTTTTAAGTCTATTTAGAAGGTTCTGTTTTCTATGTAACATATTCAACATGGTCTAATGTGTTTGCTTTTTCTGCTTGCTGGTAACGTGTTTGTGTATGATTAGTTCCGTTGGCTAGCAACTAAATTAGTAAAAGAAAACGAACCAGAGGAAATTCCGAAGGAATTTCCAAGTAGGCTTTAACAAGCAGTTAATTATACACGGTGTTGTGCTTTCGTTTTTATTTCGTCCGAAATTATTTTCCACCTTTTCTGTCTATGAATATAAAATGATTTAGCCCATTTTGTCACAAAGTTTGTCAATATTCCTGCATATAATTCAATTTCATCTTCGTATTTCATCTTGTTATTGTCAATTTGTTTCAAACGAATTTTATGTTTCCAAATTTTTACAAATGAATTTTGTTCATTCGTGAGTATTGAAAATTCTTGATGGTCAATATTCATAAATTTTAGTAAATGAATTCCGCCAAAAGGTATTAACCCATAAATCAGCATTTTTGTCTTTATGGTCATGTTTTTTTTCCAGTATTCTGGGAACTCAGAATCAACAGGTTTAAATATTACTTTTCCTTTACAAACAAATTTTAGTAATGAGCTTTTTTGAACTTCATCCCAAGCCGTATTTATGTCAATGTTTAACTCGGAGTAAATTGTCAATTTCTTTCCTTTGACACTTTTTCCATTGTAATTTATTTCTATATTTTCAATACTTGAATTCATTTGTTTTTAATGACGCACAACGCGTTTGTGTATGGTTGGTTGCGTTGGCTAGCAACTAAATTAGTAAAAGAAAACGAACCAGAGGAAAATCCGCAGAATTTTCCACGTAGGCTTTAACAAGCAATTAATTATACACGGTTTTAGAATCCGTTATTGAGTTTTTTGAGATTCTTCATTAGCCTTAAATTCAGCGAGTCCTTGTATAGTTGCTTTAATACATTCACAAGGGGTTGGTCCACCTTCCCAAGCATCTTCACAAGGTTTCTCAATTAATTCAGGACGGTTCTGTTTTATCCAATCCTTTGCTTCATAGTATACGGCAGGATCATTTGAGGATGTTTGAACAGATCGGATTTTTTTATCTTTTATGATTATACTAAAAGTGTCCGTAACATTTAAATCTAATTGAAGCGCACTCATTAGGTCATCTTTTACCGTTATAGGACATATCACTAAAGAATCGTTCTTTTCTTCAAATTTGAACCGTTTTAATATTTCGTAATTTCCACATTCTGCCCATTTTTGATAATACAAAATTGAAGGTTGAGATTTTTCAGCATATGAGAGAGTTAATTTTAAAGAATCCTTATTAAATGAATAGAATGCATCAATAAACTGATTGGCTATCTCAATATTATTGTTTTGGGAAATGGAAGCTTCAGAGTTAGTTCCATTTTTGCATCCAATAAATATTAGAAGAGATAAGTAAAATATTTTTTTCATAGCTTTAATGTTTTTAGTTTGGCTTTAATGGCTTCTAACGTTTGGTATAATGTTAGTTGCGCGTTTTAAGCCACTAATCTAATAAATAAAACATAAACCAAGAAAGTCCGAGAGGACTTTCGTAAATACCCTAAAACCAGCAATAAATTATACACGGTGTTAGCAACTGTTTTTTTTCGTACCGCTTGTGTCAAAACCTAAAAGCAATGCCTGCATTTATACTAATTGTATTTTCAAATAAACTTTCTTGGCTGGTTTCTATGGATAGATTTTCTTGTCCATTTTCAAGAAATATTTTTCTTGGAAACAGTCCAGCTTCGCCCTTTTCACGAAACACCAGTCTATTTTTTTGATTCAAATGCAGATTATATGACGTAGAAATTAAAAAGCTTATATGTTTGCTGCTTTCTATAGACAAAACTAGACCTGGTTTTACCCGATGTCATTGGCGAATTATCTCCTGCTGTTGTTGCCGGATAATAAACCTCGGTTTCGATATTTCTATTTCCTCTACTTGGATCTTGCTAGGTCGTGTTAAAATGTCCTACTGGTGTTGTGAAAACGCCCCTGAAAAAATAAGTAGAATTAATCCTGTTAAAAAAAAATTCATAGTTATTTATTAAAAAAGTCGACCGATTTTGCCTTTTTATCGTCGGTTCCCCATCTGATTTTTTTGTCTTTCTTTTCGAGTTTTGGAACGTGCTTGGAGCAATGAATATAGGCCTCGTCAATTTCGATGACCACCCATCTTTCGATTAGAATTGTATCCGATTTTGAAAGCTCATTGATGGCAGACTCAAACTTTTTAGGCAGCTCTGAAAGCAGATAGCTATTTGCCTTTCCATTGACATGCAAGCCAACGGTGGTATTAAAAAAATCGACAAACACGATTCCGATATGTGGGTTTTCTAAAATATTTCCAAGACTTGCAAAAACGCCATTTCCGCGATACTCTGGATAGGCTAAAGTTTGATTGTCTAGAATAGAAATAAAACCCGGCTTGCCAAATCGTGGAGAGCAATCGCAATTTCCTTCTGCATCGGAGGTGGCAATAAAAGCCATCTCTTGTTTTTTAATCAACTCTTTCATTTTTTCATTGAGTTGATTTTGCATCTGGTACTTGTAAAAGCGATTGGCTCTATCCGCGCTTTCTTGCCGATTTTGAATGTCTTTTTCTCCCTTGGTTCCTAAATGCATTGCTAATAATTAGGATGTAAAGTTACGATAAAAAGAAAAATCATAAGATTAATTACTTTTGTTTAAATAATAAAAACACAAACACATATTTCAGAAGCTATACAATACAGAAGTTTAGACAGAGAAGGTTGGTTGGCTTAAAATATGTATAAGTAGAATCTTTGATTGTTATAGTTCTATTATAATCTTCTTGAATCCAAACTCCACTAATACTTTTATTTGGCATTGGTCTTTGGCAAGAAACTAGAATTGAAATAAGAAAAATTGATAATTTTAATTTAGCTTTATTATTCATTCATTAGTATTTCAATAAGGACACCAAGTCTTTTAATTTGTTACAGTCCTAATGTGGTACAACGTGTTTGTGTATTAAAAGTTGCGATTTTTGTGTGTGAGGATTTTCCCTGGGAAAATCAGTAGTAAGCAAAAACTTAATTAGCTTTTAGTTAAGCCGAAATTTAGCAATTTTTTATACACGGTGTTGGCATTTCGTTTTTTTATTCAGACTTCTGATTATTCGTCTTAATTACTTTTTTTTTACGATTGAGCAATTTCGGTGAATAATTTATTCCGCAAACTTTTTCAATTCCGATTGAGTGAGCAATTTCGTAATTTGCCATATTCCACACTCAAACCTGTTTTTTGTTCGATTCAATTTCAGATTCCGAAAACGAGCTAAAAAATCTGTTGTACTTAAATTCAGAGTTATTTTTGCTTTTTTCTATCACGAATTGTGAGAAGCATTGCTAAAATTAGTAATATACTTCCAGTAATTCTCAACCAAAAACCTGAATTCATTTCGTCTGACGTAAAAATGAAATTCAATATTATCAATATAAAACTTACAATTATTAAAATTAGCGGTAAATTATTTTTTTTCATTTGTTTGATTTTTCGTTTAATTTTGAGTTCGTTCGTCAATGAATGCCAACGAGTGTGTATAAGCTTTGTTGCGTGGTTAAGAAGTAAAGTTAGTAAATAAGCCCAGATAAAAAGCCCGGAAGGACTTTCGTAAATAAGCTAAAATCAGCAATTAATTATATATGGTGTTAGCAAAATTATGGTTTCTACGTTCAGATTGCGTTTCCGGGGTTATTGTTCCGTTCAGCCTTTAAAACCCGGCTTCGTTTTTGCTGATTTTTAGTTTATAATTTGATTTAGTTTGAGCACATCTTTAGGTTTTGTTACCAATAACCTAATTTATCCTTTTTTGCAGCAATCAATAAACCGGGCTCTATAAGAGCTGTTATAATAGAATGAGCAACTATGCAAGGTGCTAAACTACGCTCTGAGACTAAGTACACAATGGCCAAGGCAAAGCCTAATAATGATGTAGAAATAAAAGCATTTATTCCAGCCTTAATATTTTTTATTCCCCACATAAGATGAATAATACCAAAAGCTAAACCCGATAATAGAACCTGCCATATAATAGAGAAATCGTGCGAGTTGAGATAATCCATAATCCATTTTCTGTAAATCACCTCTTCCATTATCCCTGTAAAGACAGCTGCAAAAATTGTGACTACTTTTAGTCTATCCATTCTGAACATATAGTACTTTACTTCTGATATTTTTGCTGCACTAAAGCAATATAAAATTACTATTAGTAGAGCCAATGCCCAACTTAAGGCAGTCCCACTATTACTATTTGCAAACCCTAAATATGAAATAAATCCCATTGGGTCAGAAAAAAAACTAACGACAACAAATGAACCCCATAAAAAAATCATGAAGATTAAAAAAATATAAATTGACTTATTATTCATAACATTATTATTTAAAATCGTAAACTATAAATATACCGTACTGCGCTCACTGGCCCTTCTATTAATAAGCAACTTCTTGTGCTATTTGGGAATATTTTTGCTAACGTTGTTGTATATGGTTTGTTGCGTGGTTTAAGCACCTAATTTAGCAAATACCAAACCAACTAGAAAATCCGCGAGGATTTTCGTAAGTAGAGTAGAACTAGCAATTAATTATACCCGTTGTTGTGCTTCGTTATTTTTTTGACTCTTTTAAGCTTTTAACTATATTTTCAGAAATTAATTTCAATTGTTTTAAACTTAAATTAAGGTATCTATTAATTTCGTGTCGCTGTTCAAAAGTCGCAGTAACTAATGGTGTTTTAATTAGCTTTATATAGGAATCCATATTATTACCAACCTTAATATCGAACCTATTTTTTCCTTTCTGTTTAAGTATAGTGTATAAAGAACCAGTTGATTTTTTTAATTCCCAAGTAGGCCCTTTAAAATATGAATCTCTACCCATATCTTTTATTCCTAAAAAAAAATTATATTCACTTAAGAACGCAGTAAACTCTTTAGATAGTACTTTACTCTTAAGAAGATTCAAATTACCATTAGACTTTGCTTCTTCGTAAGTTGTTAATGAAGCAAAGAACGGGGTAGGGGTAAAGAAACTATGGGCCAAAGACTTTAAAGAATCTAGTGAAACCTCAACATCACTTGAATAAGAAATTTCGAAATAAGTATTCATTTTCTCAGATAATGAACTGCTATAATCAATCGAAGATTTTAGCTGAACGATATTTTCCTCAAAGTCGTCAATTAAGTTTAAAATCAATTGCTCTTTTTTTTGTTCAAGCTTTCTAGATTCATTCCAATTATTTAAACTCAAGGCAATCAAAATTCCAATTACAACAAGAACAATTTCACCAATAGCATATTTCAAATACTTTCTAGTTTTATTCTTTTCCATAAGGTCGTATCGTATTTTTCTGAAGAATTTAATCATTGG
>Ga0209815_1001552_pt1 | contig 14932 bp, 7 predicted proteins | sample CoawatmetaG00DNA_FD_187507 | JGI IMG/M metagenome (GOLD analysis project Ga0209815, IMG submission 187507) | Marine microbial communities from the West Antarctic Peninsula - Coastal water metaG002-DNA (SPAdes) (version 2) | ecosystem: Environmental > Aquatic > Marine > Coastal ...
ACCTAGAATTGGGGAACCAACTATATCCCAACTAGTTCCATTCCAATCAAAAACCTTAATATGCCCAGCATCAGTACCATTAGCATTATCGTTTAGAGAGCCTGCTACTGCAATTCTATTACCATCACTTGAAATAGATACGTACTCTCCAAACCAATCGCCATTAGTTTCTCCATTAAGAGTTTCACCCACCTGTTCCCAGTCTGATCCGTTCCAGTCATAAACACGAGCAAATGCACCGGATTGATAAGCCCCTAGAATAAGTCTTTTTCCATTAGCTGAGAGAGCTAAAGATTCCCCTAACTGCTCAATAGGTTGAGGTAAATCTTTTCCCATCTGGGTATGAATAGAGAATTCATTTATTAAATCAATATCTCTTCCCACATGGATAATATCGATAGGAACATCTTCTTTAGTTGTATAATTTCCTGGATCACTTTCTGGTGGATCGTTTACATTAATTATCGTTATAGTAACTGTAGCTAAAGAACTATCATTTAGTCCATTATTTACTTTAAATTTAAATGATTGCTCACCAAAATAATTTGCATTAGGTGGATCATAAGTAAGGTTACTAGGAAGCACATCTAATGGTACATCTAATGATGTCACTGCCACTCCACCCACTTTTAACGTTCCTTTTTCAGGAATTGTTTCTAAAGAATATATAAGCGGTCTACTTTTAGAGTCACTCCCAGTTAATGTAATGGCATTATCTATAGAACCCTCGTTAAAAAAGACAGTTTGTGAGTCAGCTATAGGAACATCGTTTTTAACATTAATAGTTATAGTTGCAGTATTACTATCACTCTCATCATTTATTGAGAATTCAAATAATGGCCATGATTGCGCATTTCCAGGTCTCATATCGTTCCATTTTATTCCGTTACCACCAAAGTTCAATTGACCAAAATCTTCACCTCCTGCATTATTTGGTTCTCCTGGTGCCCAATTTGAATAACCGTCTTTTAAATGAGTACCATCAACCCAGTACCAACCGGCATAATTCTGTGCGGCATTCCCAGGCTCATCATAATCAGCGGCAGTTCTGTCCTGTTTTAAACCAAGCCAATATCGGTTTGAACCCAAAAGACCCATAGATTTAAGTCCATCCCAAACCATTTTTTCCATATCCTCATTTAGTATTATGTACATTTTTGCACCATCAATACTATTAGTTATAGTTCTAGCATCAGCCCAATCTACAGGCTCAAATCCTGCTTGACCTGTTTCATTTTGAATTAAAAAATAAGTTTTTCCTGCTGGCTTGACATAAGTTACAGGAGCTCCATTATTTTCAATAAATCTTAAACTATTATCTTTTGCAAAAGTAGCTAGAGAGTTAGCTTTTACTAAAAAAGTAAAAGAATCTTGTCCTCCAACACTTGAAACAAAAGAAATATCAGCTGCAGAAATAACCCTTGGAAGCTCAGATTGTAAAATAATTTTACCATTTTCTGATAGTTGTCCATTTGTAGGCAGGGTCTCAATCACATAAGTTAAAGGATCGTTTTCAGGATCGCTAGCAGTTAACGTAATGGCTAAAGGATCGTTTACTTTAGTTTCTAAAGTCTGTGGATCAGCAACTGGAGGATCGTTTGGAGCCGCAGTTTTAATATTAACTAAAGCTTCATTACTATCTGCACATGGGCCCACGAAGGCTTCAACAGTTAAATCAGCATTTATTTCAGAAGGGCCACCGCCACCATTTTGATTCCCTATAATTAGATTAAATCCAGCAATGCAGTCGTATGTAAAACTTGTCGCTAATGTCCAATCAGCCTTAGTGGAATCCATAAATGGTAAAGCATCCTCACGAGTTGCATTTCTGGTGTCCACCATTAACTTAATTTTTCCGTTAGATATTTCAAGCTTTGGATTACCATCTCCATTCCAGGGTTGCCACATACTTCCTGAAGTTACAAACCTTCCACCCCCCTGGAATTCAGTCGTATTTGCACCCTTAGCAGAATCCCAATGCTTTTGCTGAAAATCCAAAAGCTTTGTACCAGCTATTTCAAATTGAAGGCCATCGTCAAAATCTATTATATCTAATTTAATTTCACAACTTTCAAAAACATTTTCTGCTCCAAGAGTGAGTTTTATATTAACATCCGCTGTAAACACTTCAGTATCAGATCCAGAACCTGATATTCTTAAAGCAGAAGTAACCATTGGGTATGCTTTTGATACCTTCTCATTTAAATCGCCTGTTACAACTAGTTCTGATGTATTGTTTGGATTTGTAACACTACAAGCGGTAGCTAAAAAACTAAAAGAATCATCTCCAATAGTATTTGAAGTATAACTAAGGTTTTTTGAAGACAAAACTCTTGGCAGATCCCCAGTAGTTAAAACATCTACTCCATCTTTTAGTGTTCCACCATTGCTTGGTAATGTAAGAACTTTGAATTTAAGCAAGTCTCCATCAGGATCTGATGCATTAAGTGTAATCTCTTGAGAAATATTTTGAACTGCTTTTAGATTCACTGAAACAGCAACTGGCGGATTGTCAGTGGCACTAAAATTTATAGTTACTAAGGCTTGTTCACTTTCTTTTTTATCAGAACCATCTTCCATTCCACTATCTTTTGTTCTAAATTTAAAACTATCGCTAGAAGGATCATCAGAAGTTCCTGTATAAACAACTTGACTCGCCGATAAAGTTTTAGGTAAATCTCCAACTGCAATAACAACATCATCATTACTTAAAGTTCCTAGTGAAGGAAGTTCTGAAATAATATAAGTAAGATCAGTAGTTTCCCAATCGATTCCTGTCAATTTTATAGTAGCCGCAGTCTTTTTTTCAAGTGAAGTAGTATTAGGATATGCAATAGGTTGATCGTTATCGGTATTATTAACTGTTATAGATATAGCCGCAGATTCACTTGTTTCTATGTCAGTTACACCACCACCATCAATCCCCTTGTCTTTAACTTTAAATGTAAATGAATCTGTCCCAGAATAATTAGAATTAGTTGTGGTATAAGTAATATCTTTTCCAATCAAAACTGATCCTGCTTCAATTACTGTTTCCCCTTCTTTTAAAGCACCTTTACTTGGTACACTCTCAATTATAAATATTAAATCTTCTTGAGGACTGTCTACATCTGTTGCAGTAAGTGTAACACTTTTTGATATCCCTTCATCAGTTGTAACTGTATTAATTATACTAACTGGAGCATCATTATCTGGTATAACATTTAATGTAACAGTATCAGCTACGCTGCTAGCTTTTCCATCATGAACAATAAACTTAAATGAATCATTGACTACAACATCAGAGTTACTGTTATATTTAACCTTGTTAGCAATTAAAGTATGTGGAATGTCAGCTGATGTAATTTCTGTATCACCTTCAAACAATTTAGCTGTATTAAGTTCTGTAATAACATAAACTAAACTTGAATCGCCGTCTCCATCTCCAGTTGGGTCTGTCCCCTCTAATACAATATCTTCAGAGGATGTAACTTGTTCAAAAAGATCAAAGGCTACTGTTTGACTTGTAGATTCAGGGATAATTTGAGTTTCAAATAATTCAAAAACTCTTACGTTTCCTTTTTTGGAGTCAGTTGCGTCAATCCCATCATTTTGATCAGCACCGATTGCTAAAACGGATCCATCTCCGCTTAAAAAAACTCTTTGCCCTTTGGATTCCTTATTTTGATTAGCACTTTGATCATCCTCATTTTCACCTTCAATCTCAAAAGAATCAGGTGATTGTACCCAACTAGTTGAACTAAGATCATAATTATAAACTTTAACATGCCCTCTTGTTCTTGCTGCACTGGAATTATTATCATGACCTGGGGCCATTACAGATAGGGTATTTCCTTCGTTATCTAATGATAACTGTGCACCAAAGTAATCGAATTTTTGTTCACCTTTAATTTCATTTCCTAAAGAAACATAATTTGTTCCATCCCATGAATAGACATTAACTGAACCTTGTGCTGTAAGCGAATCAGGATTATCTTTTGTAGATCCTACCGCAATTACAAGACCACTACCGTTAAGATCAATGGCTGAGCCCAATTTTTCACCTGAAGATTCTCCTAAAAGAGTTCCTTTAACATCCCACGATGTAGTTGATGAATTATATTGGTAAATTGTTACTTGCCCTTTATTATCACTACCTGATACATCATACTCATGAGCACCAGTCGCTAAAATATTTCCATTAGCACTAAGAGATATTCCCCAACTTAAATTATCGTTTGCACTATCCCCTTGCAAATTTAATACACCACCAATTGGTGACCAATCGCTTGAGGATTCACTGTTTCTGTAAACAAGAGCTCTACCAACTTTACTTCCATTTTTTCCTGTAAACCATATGTCACTAATTGCCAAAGTTTTACCATCTCTACTTAATCTAACATCATTACCAAATTGTACGGAAATAGATTTATTATCATTATTTTCAGGACTATTAGTAGGTGTAATTGTTTTTATAAGTTCCCATGAATCCGAACTAAATTTAAAGATTTTAACTTGGCCAGCATTGGCGCTAGCTGTACTATTGTAAGGAAGGCCAACTGCCAATACTGTTCCATCTCCACTTAAAGAAACACTAGTTCCAAACTTATCTCCTGCAGAGCCTTGCAATTGAGCATCAACACCTAATTGATCCCATGAAGTACCACTATATTTATAAACTCTTACTAATCCAGTTCCATCTCCGTTTATCATAGGCGCTCCAACTGCCATAATCATCCCATCTTCATTTAATGCCACAGAATGACCAAAATTTTCTCCAGCAGTTTTACCGTCAATTTCAGCACCAATTGATGTAGGAGGATTTAAATAAGAATCAAAAACTCTAACATTGACAGTACCCTCATTACTCTGGTTGCCATCGGAATCAGTGATTTTATATTTGAAAGAATTTGTTCCTGAAAAAATATACTGATGATTTAATTCTCCAGTTTCGTCTGAATAAGGAGAAAATGTGACAGTGTCACCAGATAAATCCATCCCAGCTGTAACAATTGTAGAACCGTCTTTTAGAGTTCCATGAGAAGGAAGCGAGATAACCGTATAGGTAAGAGTACCTCCTTGAGTATCAGAACCTACTAAATGAATTAAACCATTTATATCTTTAAAGTGAGCTGTTTTTATATCAGATGCAACAGGATTTGCTTGTGAAAATCCTAAAGTAAATGATAAAGAAATTAAAATTAAAATTTTTCTCATGGTTTAAATATAAAATAACTGTTTACATATTTAAAGAAAACACATCAACAATAAAACAGGAGTTAAATTTAATTATAATTTTTCTTTTCAACTAAAAATATTCTCATTTTATGAATCTTAAAAAAATGCGAGTAATCCAAAACCTAGGATACTAAATTTCCTGAACTAAGGGTGTTGAAATGATTAGCGTTTAAAATAAGCTGTTCATATTCTAAAACATGAACACCATCTTCTCCATTAATCAACTGATTAATCATAGCTTTTGATATATCATTGGCCATTATGCTTTTGTATTTTTTTAAATTTCCAAAAAGAAAATAATCGAGAAAAGTAAATACAAAAACACCTATTTTCTCCCCAGTTCGATGCTCATTTCTCTCACCCAGTATTAAAGCTGGACGGACAATACTTAGATGATTAAAGTTGAGTTTTGAAATTTCTCTTTCAATTAGTCCTTTGGTCCTAGGGTATAATAACGAGGAATTAGGGTTTGAACCCACTGATGATATTATAGAAATTTTTTCTACTCCATTTTTTAAAGCACTCTTCGCTAGATCTAAACAATAGTTATAATCAACTTTTATAAAATTTTTAGCACTACCTGCTTTTTTTCTAGTTGTCCCTAAAGCAATATATAAATGATTTACATTTTGAAAAATATTTTCATTTTTTAAATTATCATAATCTATTACGATATTGTGAATTTTTTCAGAAGAATAATCAACTTTTTTTCTAGTTAAAGAAATGACTTTTGGATATAAATTTAAAAGGTTATTCACAAGACAGGACCCTACTAACCCAGTTGCACCTGCAACGCAAGGCATTTTTTTATTACTAGCCATTTTAAATTAAAACGTTGAATAAAAGACCGGCTAAGACACCTCCGGTTATAGGTCCTAAAACTGGAATCCAACTATAACTCCAATCAGGTTTCTTATTTTTTCTAGGTAGAAAGGAATACATTAATCTTGGACCAAAATCTCTTGCAGGATTTATAGCAAATCCTGTAGTCCCACCAAGGGTCATACCAATCACCCAAACGACTATACCAACAGGCAAAGCATCTAGAGCTCCAATACCAAAATTCACAACCTCACCTTGAATTTCAAGGTTAGGCTTGGCTATAAAAAATATAGCAAAAACTAAAATAAAGGTTCCAATTAATTCACTAAAAAAATTATTTTTATAATTTCTTATTGCTGGTCCTGTACAAAAAGAACCACGAACAGTTTCTTCATCTTTAGTTTGCCTGTAATGATCAATATAGGTTATGTAAGCTAACCAACTTCCAAAAATCGCACCTAGTAGCTGAGCAAGTAGATAACCAGCTACTAAAGACCATGAAAATTTTCCAGTTACTGCCAAACCAATGGTTACGGCAGGGTTTAAATGTGCTCCACTAAATTGACCTGTGATAAAAACAGCTATAAAGACTGATAATCCCCAGGCCATAGAAACCAAAACCCAACCTGAATCTTTATTTCCAATTGTATTTTTCAATGAAGTATTGGCGTTAACTCCAATTCCCAGCAATAAAAGAATTGCAGTTCCTAAAAATTCAGCTAATAGACTACTCATAATTATATTGAATATATTTTAGTTAATTTATAAAATTGTTTCAACTGTTCCTTTTCCCAATCATTATTTCTCGAAAGCTCTTTTGCCATTATCTCAACTACTTTTGGTGCTATAGAGAGACTCTCTTTTATATCTAAAAATAAGCAACGAGAACGACGTGACATAATATCATCTAAATTTATTGCCATTTCATTTCTTATATAATAAATTATTAAATCCTCAGATAAATAAAATTTTTTACTCAAGGAATCTTTAGAATAATCGACATGTTTCAACCCATCATTTATTTTAAAATCTGATGTTATAGACTTTTTAAAATCTAATCCTGAGAGATTTAAAGATCTGTCAATAACCTCTTCTGCCATTTTCCTATAAGTAGTCCATTTACCTCCAATAACACTCACCAATCCCGTATCACTTATAATTATCTTATGTTTTCTTGAAATATCTTTTGATTTAGATTTTAAATCCTTTGCAACTAACGGTCTTAGACCAACAAAAATACTTTTCACATCTTCTCTTTTTGGTTTGAGAGACATGTATTTCTGAGTATTATGCAAGATAAAATCAATTTCATCATTTGAGGGAATTGGATCAATTGAAGGTTTATCAACTAAAGCATCTGTTGTCCCTAAAATAACATGACCAAGCCATGGAACCGCAAAGAGAACTCTTCCATCTGATGTTTTAGGAACAAGTATTCCGATATTTCCGCTCAAAAACTTTTTATCAATTACTAGATGGACCCCTTGACTTGGTCTAATAATAGTTTGAAGTTTCGTAGAGTCCATGTTCATTATAGATTTTGAAAAAACTCCTGTAGCATTAATGACATTTGTTCCACTAATTAAAAACTCTTTTTTAGACAAAGTATCTTTAGCTACAACCCCTTTAATTTTACTATTTTCTTTAATTAATGATTCTACTGACATATAATTAAATAACAAAGCTTTATTGGTATCCGAACTTAAAGCAATATCTATTCCCATTCTAGAGTCATCAAATTGTCCGTCAAAAAAAACAACACCTCCTTTTAAACGATCCCTATTTACATTTGGAACAAGTTTTAACGCGTCCTGTTTATTTACCATTTGAGGTTTATCAAAACTTAAGCTTCCTGAAATAATATGATAAAATTTTAATCCCAAAAAATAATAAAATTTAAGAAAAAAATTATATGCTGGAATTAAAAACCCGACTTGTTTAACCAAATGAGGAGCATTTTTTTTTAAAATAGCCCTTTCTTTAAGCGCTTCATAAACCAAACCTATTTGTCCCTTTTCTAAATACCTCACTCCTCCATGAACAAGCTTAGTGCTTTTAGAAGAGGTTCCTTTACAAAAGTCAAATTTCTCTAAAAGAATTACAGAATATCCTCTTGAAGATGCGTCAAGAGCACAACCAAGACCAGTAGCTCCACCGCCAATTATTATAAAATCAAATATTGATTTATTTGTTTTTAATAATTTTAAGTTAGACGATCTATTCAATTTTATAGTACTTTTTTTATTCGTTCTTCCCAATTAGAAATAACTAATAAATCATTTTTATTTTTTTGAGGACTAAATTGCTTTTCAACCTCCCAAACACTTTTTAACTGATCAATAGATTCCCAAAAACCGGATGCTAAACCAGCAAAAAAAGCTACTCCTAAAGCTGTGGTCTCAGTAATTTTTGGCCTAATTACGTTGGCCTGCAGCAAGTTTGATTGAATTTGCATCAAAAGATTATTGTTACTAGCTCCTCCATCTACTTTTAAATTATTAAATGTTCTTCCCGAGTCTTTTTGCATCTCAATTATAATTTCTCTCGATCTTAAAGCAATTGCTTCAAGAGCAGCTCTAGCGATATGTCCTTTTTTAGTTCCACGCGTAATACCCATTATTGCTCCTGTGGCATTAGGATTCCAGTAAGGAGCCCCTAACCCAGAAAGGGCAGAAATAAAAGTAATCCCTCCATTATTATCTACGGTCTTTGCTAAATCTTCAATTTCAGAAGCGCTATTAATTATATTTAATTGATCTCTTAACCACTGAACTACCGCACCTGCGATAAACACACTACCTTCAAGTGCATAAACCGTGTCATTTCCAATTTTCCATCCAATTGTTGTTAACATTCTATTGTTAGATATAACAGGCTTGTTTCCTGTATTCATCATGCAAAAACAGCCTGTTCCATAAGTATTCTTAACATCACCTGGCTCTATACACATTTGCCCAAATAATGCCGCTTGCTGATCTCCGGCTATTCCACATATAGGAATCTCTTTACCAATAACCTGAGAATTAGTGTAACCAACTTTTTCAGAACTGTCAAAAACAACAGGAAGAAGTGAGTGAGGAATTTTTAAAATTTCTATCAATTCATCATCCCACTTTAAAGTATGAATATTAAAAAGAAGAGTCCTAGAAGCATTAGTGCAATCGGTAGCATGTATTGCTCCCTTAGTTAAATTCCAAATCAACCATGTATCAATAGTGCCAAATAAAAGCTCTCCGTTATCGGCAGCTTTCCTTATTTTTTGGTCTGAATCTAATATCCACTTTATTTTAGTGCCTGAAAAATATGCATCTAATAATAGTCCGGTTTTGTCATAAAAAACATTTGCTTTCCCTAAACCATCCAACTCATCACAGATAAAAGCTGTACGTCTATCTTGCCATACAATTGCATTGTAAACAGGTTTCCCTGTGTTTTTATTCCAAATCACAGTAGTTTCTCTCTGATTTGTAATTCCAATTGAATCTATTTCATCTAATTCAATATTAGCCTTATTTACAACATCATTTATTGCCTTTAATTGAGTTTCCCAGATTTCTATTGGGTTATGTTCAACCCAAGATTCTTTTGGAAATATTTGTGTAAACTCAAATTGTGATATAGCCACCTGAGTTCCTTTTTTATCAAATAAAATAGCTCTAGAGCTAGTAGTACCCGCATCAATGGCAAGAATGTATTTTTTCATAATGTAAAATTATTCAACTATTAATTCATCCGCAAAAATCCATGAAGGCAAATCGGCTCCATGATGCCAAAGCGGGGCCTTTTCAATATTAGTTCCTATAACTCTAATATAACGAGCCTTTTCTTTATTAACAACTTGGGAAAAAGTTTGAATATCATTGACTTTACTTTTAGGATTAAGTGATAACTCATTTAAAATTATTGGAAAACTCTTCCAACTAATACTGTCACTTGAGATTTCAAATTGAACCTTTAAAGGATAGAAAACAATATGATTAGTTACCTGAAGAAAGTTAAGACTTAAGTTATTAATTACTTGAACTGAATCCAAATCAATAATAGCATCCAGATCATTTCCTTCAAAGCCTAACCAATTTGAATAAAAACTATTTCCCCCTAAAGCTCCATCGCTCAACACTTGAGGATCTTCATTAGCATATTTTTTAGGTTTAGTTAAAAGAGAGACTTTTTTATCGCTAGCCAAATTATTTTTGCTAGCCAGTTTCAAAGCATTTTGATAATTAATCACATACTGATCAACCGTAAATCCCATTTCATTCATTAAAACAATATCATTTTTCTTAGTCACATTATCAAAATCACTAAGCCTTTCTAACAACTTTGGATTAATTATAGTGACTTCATTTTCAGTATACTTTAAAGGATATTGTTTTGAAAAATTCTTTCTATAAGCTTCCAATATCGCATAATTAATTGACAACTTTGCTCTTTCGATTCTATGATAATATCCGGATTGTTTTGGAACACTAGCTAAGGCCTTATCAAATAAACTATCGTAATAATTTAAATTTTCTGGACTTAAATAAGTGTCAAAAGCTTGGGAAGGATCTCCATATAAAAACAGAAAAAAAGGTTTAGCTTCATTTAATTGAAGTTGTATTTCTTCAATATATCTAGCAATGAAAACACCACCTGAGCCATAGTATCCGTTTGTAAAATCCTTTATAATCATATTAGGATTTAAATCAGGATTCCATAATAATTTAGCCATCAAATAACTTCTTAATTCAAATAATTCACTAGGGTTATTACTATGTTGTTCAAAAATCCACTTAGCATTATTATTAACAAATAAATTAATATTAGGTTTAATTGTAGCCCAATTAGGAAATGGCGCTAAAAAATTAGTGAACTGAGTAGTGTAATCCCATATTCTTATATTTTGGGTAAGCTTTGACCAGCCTTGTAAATCTTTTTGAAAATCTTTACAACCTTCATCTATAGGAATACTTCTATCACATTCAATAGAACATAAAGTTATTAGAACATTACTCTCTGGCCTTGTTATAGGAGGTTTTCTAGTGTATTGATAGGCAAGTGTTGAAATAGTTTTGTTAGGGAGGGATTTAGCAATTTGATTTACAAAATAAATCATAGAGCCTGCTGGACTTCCTTCTCTTTTATGAATTTCAGAACAACTATCACACATACAATATTGTGTGTTATCATCCTGACTAACAGAAATAACTGTGGATAAATCATGCTTTTTAAAAAAAGAAGCCACACTATCTTTAACGATCTCTAAAACTTTTTCATTTGTTAAACAAAGCTGGGTAGCAAGGCGTTTTCCGTTTCTTAGCGCATAATATTCTGGATGATTATCGTAAAATTTGTCATAGGGAATAAACTTATGAAAAGTATGAACTCTGGCATTAGGAACATAATTAGGAAATGCTTCGTTGCTCACTTTTAGTTTGTCAGCAAATGATGAATCTTTATAAAAAAGCCTAGAATGAACTGTTCTAGTTGTAACTGATGGCTTATAAATAATTTCTTTTTCTAAAGGAATAGTAATACTGGCAAGCTCAGGCACCACTGTTAAGTCTGTTGAATACCACCTAACTCCTAAATAATCTTCAAGAAAATCATAAACACCATAACTTAACATTTTACTGTTACTTCCTTGGATAGTAATCGAATGCTGTGAAAAATTTAAAGACATATAATCCGTCAGAACATCTGAATTATATTTTAAATGGATATACTTTTTATTTCCTTTGACATTATCTGCAATTGGCAATTCAATTCCAAGAGCTTTTTTGAAGTAAACATTTAATGTATCAGCTACTGCTCTATTTTCAGACACAATAGTATATTCTGATAAAGAATTAGAGTCTAATGTAACTTGTCTATTAGAACATGATAGTAGATTGACAATGATTAATAAAATAATTAGCTGCTTCATAACTTAAATATAATAACTTAAGTTTTAAACATCACTAATTATAATATTGTTAGAATTATTTAGTTTTAGAAAGTGACCTATTTAATCGAAAGTTTATTTTTACAATTAATCTGAACACCTACCTTGTCTCTACTTTCATGTTTTGACAAGGCCTTTTGATCTATACATGATTGATTTAGAGGTTAAAACCTTACTAGAGTGACTCACAGTGAAACTTTAGATGCTTTTCCTGTTTTTTTCAAGAGATGGAAAGAAATTAGCTTTTTATTCGAACAGAAATAATAATGATACAAGAGAAACTAATTTTATTTATAGCTGAGTGCAAGGATTGAGTTTTAAAAAAATAAATAAATTATTGTTTTGATTGCTTGTGAATTTTTTTAGATCCACTGTAAATTTCATACTTAGCTAACCTACTCTCTAACTTTCCATTAAACAATTTAATTTTTCTTGAGGGCCTTAAACCTACATACTTTAAGGCTTCCAAACTAGAAGTTATAAACCATGCATTTGAATTTGTATAATTACTCTTCAAAGTATCGCCAATTTGTTTATAAAACGATTCTATATCAATTTTTAACCTTTCACCATATGGCGGGTTAAACAATAAGTGTAGAAACTGATCATTAGTCTTTTTAGTATTAAAAAAATCATTTTCACAAACCTCTATAATATCTTCAAAGCCAGCGTTAATAATATTTTGTTTGCATTTTAAAATAGCTGAAGGGGCCTTGTCATATCCAATTATTTTATGATCAAAAGGTTTAACCTTGTTTAAAACAGAAGTTTTAATCATTTCAAATAAATCTGAATCCCAATCATTCCAGTTTTGGAATAAAAAACTATTTCTTTTTATGTTAGCAGGATAATTGGTTGCATACATAGCTGCTTCAATCAAAAAAGTTCCACTTCCACACATAGGATCTAAAAGGTCAGACTCACAGTCCCAATTACTAAGTATAACAATGCCTGCAGCCAAAACTTCATTAATTGGTGCAATATTTGTTTGAGAACGATAGCCTCTTTGATTTAACGGCTTACCAGATGCATCTAAAGATATTGTTAAAGTATTTTGACTTATATGGATATTAATTTTAATATCTGGATCTTCTAGATCAACATCAGGTCTTTTTCCATATAATTTTCTAAAACGGTCAACAATACCATCCTTGACTCTTTGAGAAACAAAAAGTGAATGTGAAAAGAAATCTGTATTTAAAACTGACTCAATTGAGAATGAATTATCTAAAGAAAGATAATCTTCCCAATTAAAATTAAAAACAGAACTATAAAGATCTTTTTCATCGTTAATTTGAAAAGTTTTTATTGGTTTTAAAATTCTAATAGCTGTTCTTAAAGAAAGGTTAGCCTTGTAAAGAAAACCAATATCTCCAAAAAAACTTACATTCCTAACCCCTATTTCAATTTTTTTTGCTCCAAGCTTTAATAGCTCGTCAGCAAGTAAGGGTTCAAAGCCGAAAAAAGTTTTAGCGACTATCTTAAAATCATTACTCATAGAATGTAAATTATTTTTAAAAATACTCTAATTTTGAAGTATATGAATAAAAAAACCATTATAGATTCCAATAAAGATTATAATAATTGGTTTGACTCTTCATACTACCATATTCTTTATGATAATAGAGATTATAATGAAGCGAAAGAATTTGTCAAAACCATTTTAAATCACTTAAAATTAAAGAAGAATTCAAAAATATTAGATGCAGCATGTGGAAAAGGAAGACATTCAATAGAAATTGAAAAATTTGGATATAAAGTCACAGGGATAGATTTGTCAAAAAACAGCATTAAAGAAGCTAAAAAAAATGAAAATAAAAATTTAAATTTTTTAATACATGATATTTCTGTACCAATGAATGAAAAATATGATGCAGTTTTTAACTTATTCACAAGTTTTGGGTATCATGACAAGAAAAAAGATTTAGATGTCTTAAATGCTATTGAAATAAATCTTAAAAATAACGGAATAGGAATAATAGACTTTTTTAATATTAATAGGGTCAAAAATGAGTTAGTAGAAAAAGAAATTATTGTAAAAAAAGACATAAAATTTAATATTACAAGAAAAGTAAATAAAAACTATGTTTCTAAAAACATAACATTTGAAGACAATCAAACATCATACAAATATAATGAGAGTGTGAACGCACTATCATTAAAAGAATTTGAAGAGTATTTTAGTAAAACTAATTTAGAAATATTAGAGGTTTTTGGAGATTATAACCTTAAAGAATTCAAAACAAATGTCTCACCCAGATTAATTATATTATTCCAAAAAAGATCAGAATAATAATTTAAAAGGAATTAATCAAAGCAAACTACTAGACTATTACCAATAAAAAAAATAGCTGAAATAAATTTTTATTGAATAAAGCGTTTTTATTGATTTTTAATCAAATTTCAAGCTTTGTATTTATACTAGTTGTCATTATTAAGTAGGCTTTAGATTGTATAAAAAATCCTAAATATTAAAATTTAGATCATATTTTAAGAGTATAAAACGTAAAATTTTTAAACAAAAAAATCCCAGCCAAATAAATGACTGGGATTCGAAGAAGGCGGTGACATACTCTCCCACCAAATGGCAGTACCATCTGCGCTATTAGGCTTAACTTCTCTGTTCGAAATGGGAAGAGGTGAGCCCTAATGCAATAACCACCCTTAAGTTGCTCATTATAAAAATGAGTTGTTAGACTTAATAAGTTTAACACAATAAGTTAACATATTAAAATTCAAGATTTAAAAATAAAAGTAGCTTAATAAAAAAAACAATTATAAGAAAAAGTTGCACGATAGGCCTACGGGTAATTAGTATCACTCGGCTATGACATTACTGTCTTTACACCTGTGACCTATCAACGTAGTCGTCTCCTACGACCCTTAAAAGAAATCTCATCTTGTGGTAGGTTTCGCGCTTATATGCTTTCAGCGCTTATCCTTTCCCGACGTAGCTACTCTGCGATG
>Ga0209815_1001555_pt1 | contig 14921 bp, 18 predicted proteins | sample CoawatmetaG00DNA_FD_187507 | JGI IMG/M metagenome (GOLD analysis project Ga0209815, IMG submission 187507) | Marine microbial communities from the West Antarctic Peninsula - Coastal water metaG002-DNA (SPAdes) (version 2) | ecosystem: Environmental > Aquatic > Marine > Coastal ...
TCTGAAAGGACTTCATATGCTTCTGCAGCTTCTTTAAATTTTTTATCAGCCTGAGGATCATCCGGATTACGATCAGGATGATATTTCATGGCTAATTTCTTAAAGGCTTTTTTTAATTCGGGCCCTGAAGCAGTTTGAGAGACCCCTAAGACCTCGTAATAGTCTCTCTGTGACATAGCTTACTTTTCTTCTTTTGCTTCTTCTTCTTTTACTTCTTCATACTCTGCATCAACTGTATTCTCATCGGCAACAGTGTCTTCACTAGCTCCCTGATCTGATCCCGCTTCATCTTGTGGATATAATTTTTGAGTTAAGGGAGTTAATACCTCATTAAGTTCTTTAGAAGCAGTCTCTATAGACTCAAGACTATCTTGTTTGATCGCTTCTTCCAGCTTAACAGTTGCAGACTCAACTGATGCTTTTTCATCATCAGTTATCTTGTCTCCAGATTCTTCAATTGTTTTTCTTGTTGCGTGAACAAGCATATCTGCATTATTTTTAGCTTGGACTAGGCTCTCGAATTTCTTATCATCTTCAGCGTTGGCTTCGGCATCTTGAACCATTTTTTCAATGTCTTCATCAGATAATCCACTCGAAGCTTTAATCACAATAGATTGCTCTTTACCAGTATTTTTATCTTTGGCTGCAACATTGAGTATGCCGTTAGCATCTAGATCAAACGAAACTTCGATTTGCGGTGTTCCTCTTGAAGCTGGGGGAATATCTGCAAGATTAAATTGACCCAATGATTTATTTTGAGCAGCCTGTTTTCTTTCTCCCTGAATAACATGAACGGTGACTGCTGATTGATTATCTTCGGCTGTTGAAAATACCTGTGATTTTTGGGTTGGTATCGTAGTATTCTTTTCAATTAATGGAGTAGCAATTCCGCCTAGAGTCTCTATGCCAAGGGTGAGAGGCGTCACATCTAAAAGCAATACATCTTTTGTGTCACCTGACAGCACTGACCCCTGAATTGCCGCACCCACTGCTACCGCTTCATCAGGATTCAAGTCTTTTCTTGGCTCTTTACCAAAAAAGTCCTTAACTTTTTGCTGCACCATTGGCATTCTAGTCTGACCGCCAACCAACAAAATCTCATTGATATCATTAATTGATAATTTAGCATCCTCAAGGGCAAGCTTTAAAGGGGCTATAGTTCTTTCCACAAGATCTTCAACAAGAGATTCAAGCTTAGCTTTTGTAATCTTATGAACGAAATGTTTTGGGCCGGAGCTATCTGCTGTTATATAAGGCAAATTTATTTCAGTTTGATCAGAAGAAGAGAGTTCAATTTTTGCTTTTTCCGCAGCTTCTTTTAATCTTTGAAGAGCCATAGGATCGCTTTTTAGATCAAACCCTGATTCAGTTTTGAACTCTTCAACAAAGTAATCTATTAATTTCAGATCAAAATCCTCTCCACCTAAAAAAGTATCACCATTCGTAGCAAGCACTTCAAATTGATGCTCTCCATCTACTTCTGAGATTTCAATAATCGAAATATCAAAAGTTCCACCACCTAGATCATAAACAGCAACCACAGAATCACCTGTATGCTTATCAAGGCCATAGGCTAAAGCTGCTGCGGTAGGTTCATTGATAATTCTTTTAACTTCTAGGCCTGCTATTTTTCCAGCATCCTTTGTTGCCTGCCTCTGAGAATCATTAAAGTATGCTGGCACAGTAATAACTGCTTCTGTAACCTCATGCCCTAGATATTCTTCAGCTGTCTTTTTTAATTTCTTGAGAATTTCGGCAGAAATTTGTGGAGGAGCAAGTTTCTTATCATCTACTTGAACCCAGGCGTCTCCATTATCAGCTTTAATAATTTGATAAGGGACCATATCCATATCTTTTTTTACAACATCATCCTCAAATCTTCGACCAATCAATCTTTTAATTGCATACAAAGTTTTTTCAGGATTGGTGATGGACTGTCGTCTAGCTGGGGTTCCAACCAATACTTCATTGTCATCTGCATAACCAATTACTGATGGCGTTGTTCTTCCGCCTTCTGCATTTTCAATTACTTTGGGTTGTTGTCCCTCTACAACTGCTAAACAACTATTTGTTGTCCCTAAATCTATTCCTATTATTTTTGACATATTTTTTTCCTACTATTTTAATTTTTTATGACAGAAACCCTGGCTGGTCTTACGACTCGTTCATGAAGTTCCCATCCTCTCTGAAATATATTTTCAATTTCGTTATTTTCTTTCTTTGGATCCTGTGAGGTCATTACAGCCTCATGTTTAACTGGATCAAATTGTTCATTAATTGGATAGATGGGTCTAATACCGAATTTATCAAGTGCTGACTCAAATGATTTTAAAGTCAATTCCACACCTTCTTTGTCTTCAGCAGATGACTCCTCGGAAAAATTCTTTAATGCATGCTCAAGATTATCCACAACTGGCAATAACTCATTCAACAATCTCTCAACACCATATTTATGAGCTTTTTCAATATCAGCAACACTTCTCTTTAAGGCATTATCAAGTTCAGCCCTAGATCTTAAAAGAGCCTCTTCTAAATTATCAATTTTTTCATCAGCGTCAACCTCTGAAAGCTCATCTTCCGGAAGCGCTTCCTCAAAATCTGCAAGCCCTGCAATCTCAGATTCTTCCGTCATAGCTTCCACCGGAGCTTCATTCTCTGGAGCTGAGTGATCTTTAGTTTTATTTTTTTTAGCCATCATTTATCCTAATACCAAATATATTGGGATGAATAAGAGCTAGTTCAAGGGGTTATAAGAAATTATTTAATTGGTTTGACATAAAGAACCATGCTGTGATCCATGATTTCATAGCCCATTTCTTTTGCAATTTCTTCCTGACGCTTTTCAATAAGTTCATCATGAAATTCAATTACCTTGCCAGATTCTAAACACACCATATGATCATGATGGTCATCAGGAGTAATTTCATAGACAGCATGACCTTCTTCAAAGTTATGTCGCATAACTATTCCTGCTGATTCAAACTGCGTTAGAACTCGATAAATAGTTGCGAGGCCGACGTCCTCACCAGAAGTAATAAGCTGCTTATATATTTCTTCAGCGCTTAAATGACGGTTCTCGCTGGATTCAAGGGCTTCTAGAATCCTAATTCTTGGAAGCGTTGCCTTTAAACCAGCTTTTTTTAATTCAGTATTTTCTTTACTCATGAACTTTTCCTTGTATCCTCTTTCAAAGTATAATCAAATCATCTCATGAAGCAATTAACCAGAACTTTTTTCATCACTTTTTTCCTGATATCAGCTGGATTTGGGTGCTCAACTTTTTCACCCTTCAAAGTTCCTGTGCTTCAAGGAAATATTATAGAAGATAAAGATGTGGAACAGCTCACTCAAGGTCTATCAAAAGATCAAGTTCAATACCTTTTAGGGACTCCTCTATTAAGAAGCCCAATTCATCAGCAGAGATGGGATTACTTTTATTCTGTAAAGGTTGGAGAGATAGTAATTCTAGAAAAAAAATTATTTCTAATATTTGATCTTCAAAATAAACTTGATAGCTGGGTCTTAGAAGAAACGAATGCAGAAGAGAGTTAAGATTATTTTTGCTTTGCTTTAGCTTTTCTTCTTTCTTTTGGATCTTGGTTTAGCGGCTTATAAACCTCAAGCCTTTCCCCATCAGACATCCTATAATTTTGTGGCAAGGCTTTGTATTTTCCATCCAGTGCCACACTATTAATTCCAATTTTTAACTCAAACGTTGCAGTATCTAGAAGTTCTTTAATGCCCGGTAGTTCAAGAACTTCTTGCGCTGTTATGCTCTCAGAAACATCTAAATCTCTAAATTCCAGCTCATGCAGACCTTGAAATGAAAAATAAATTTTCATTCAGATAGCTGTCCTGCGAATGCATTTAAAAAATTTTCACCCATTGCATCGATAGCACTTTGTCTTGCAAACATTTTTAAAAAAAATGGTAGTTTGAAACTCGAACTGAAGTGAACTCTCGTAACCCCTGGCTCAGATGACGCAAGGGACCATGAGGCAGAAAATTGCGTAAATGGGCCTTTTACCTGTTTAATCTGAATCATATATCCATCTGTTTGATTTATAGATTCAAATTCATAGGTTTTATTAAGCAGTCCAAATACAAGTAATCCTCTGACCTGAGTTTCTGAGTTAGATGGCAATCTTTTTGATTCCAGGCAGCCAGGCAGGAATGTTTTATAAATCTCAAAGTTATTGATTAACTCAAGGATAGACTCAGGTTCAGCGAAAAAGTTTTGGGATCGCTCAAAATTCTGAGGCATAAGCTATGAAGTCAATTGATATATAAATACTGCTGCAACTAGAGTTGGAGAAATATATCGAATAAAAAATCTCCAAGTATTGAAAACTTTTAATTGAATGCCAGAAAATTCATCCAAGGCAAGATCTGGTTTTAAGAACCAACCTGCAAATATCGCTACCATCATTCCCCCTATTGGCATCAGGAATTGATTTGCGAGATAATCTATTGAATCAAGAAAGTTTAAATCTCCAATAAAAGCTTTGTCAGACCACTCATTAAAACTTAATACACTGCCTAGCCCAATAAACCATGCCAATAATCCCAAGCTCATGGCTGCAGTAAAGCGTGAGGTAATTTTTTCTTCTTCAAAATAAGCCACGCTTGGTTCAAGCAGTGATATGGCGCTGCTAAGTGCTGCAATAGAAAGTAAAGTGAAAAATGCTGGTCCTAAAATATTACCAAATGGCATATCTATAAAAACTGATAATAAACTTATAAAAACAAGACCTGGTCCAGCTTCTGGTTCCATGCCGTATGCAAAAATAATTGGAAAAATAGCCAAACCTGCCAAGATGGCAATCAGTGTGTCCAGACCAGCAACTGTAAGAGATGTTTTAAAAATATTTTCTTCTTTTGGCATGTAAGAGCCATAGCACATGATTGAACCCATGCCGAGACTTAAACTAAAAAATGCTTGTCCCATGGCTCTTAAAAAAGTTGTTGCATCAACGTCAGAAAAATTAGGTGAAAACAAGAAACTTAAACCTCTAATAAAGTCGCCATTAATCATGGCATTAATGACCATGATTATCATAAGAACGAATAATGTTGGCATTAACAAACGAACCATCCGCTCAATACCTCCAATCACTCCTGCAGCAAGAATTGCAATATTAAATCCAATAAAGACTGTATGCCAGAATAGCAATCTAGGCGCTGAAGCAGTGACTAGGTTAAATTGTTCAACAGAAGAAATACTTGTGTTTGGCATTGCTGCAATGCCTATATAATTCAAACAAATGCCAGCTATAACACTGTAAAAAGAAAGTATGAGAATTCCTGATACCAATCCACCCCACCCTACTGCTTGCCACTTAGAGCTTTGCCCAGAATCCATAGCAGCAATTTTCATGGCATTGACTGGGCTTTTTCGAGCTCGCCTTCCAATCATAATTTCAGCCATCATGATTGGTAATCCAACAACTAGGATGCAGCCCAAGTAAATTAAAACAAAAGCACTCCCACCTTCGGTTCCTGCTTTGTAAGGAAAGCCCCAAATATTTCCCAAACCAACTGCTGAGCCTGCTGCAGCCAAGACAAAAGTCCACTTACCAACCCATGAAATAGATTCGCTGACAGAGCTAGAAGGATTGATATTCATATTGAAATTATGTGTAAGGGTTAAAAATAAAAGCTAATAATGTTATGCAACATATTGTAACCAAGTTTGTAATTAAATTTCTTGCGTCTGCATATTTATTGTTATTTTTGTAATACTCACTTTGTTTACTTTCGAAGTATAAAAAGAGTTGTAAACTAAAAACTATTGAAATTAAACTTAATGCAATATGAGTATGGGCAAGTAAGGCTGTAGATAGTCCCAATAATGAAAACCCTATTGCATACCAAAGATTAAATGATGAGTTAGTTTGATCATCCCACCCCCAAATAAAACCTCCTAAAAATGCAATCACAATCCCTCCATAAATACCAAATGCTTTGATGGACATCAATCCATGCTCGATATTCAAAATCCATGGAATTAAAGCCAAAAAAACAAATAAACTTAGGCCAAAATAAATTAGAGTAACTTTAGTTTCTTGCATAAAAAATCCTCAAAGTTTGCAAATAGATTTAACAGATTCATAATTACGATACTTAATATGAAAGCCGCAAACAATAATATCATCGTCAAAAACAAAAATGCTGCAAGAAACTATCATTTAACAGATAAATATCAAGCTGGAATTGTCCTAGAAGGTTGGGAAGTCAAAGGGCTTAGGGATGGCAAAGTCGATGTTAAGGATTCCTACGTGACCCTAAAAAATAATGAAGCCTGGGTGATCGGCTTGAAAATTGATCCGCCAGCATCATTAATGCATGAAAGCATCGACCCAACTCGCTCTAGAAAACTACTGCTTAATAAGAAAGAAATAAATAAAATTCTTGATTCTGTTGCTCTTCAAGGACTTACTTGTGTTCTGACCATGGTTTACTGGAAAGAAAATAAAATTAAGTGCGATATTGCTATTGGAAAAGGCAAAAAAACCTATGATCAAAGGGAAGATGTAAAGCAAAGAGATTGGAACAGAGAAAAACAAAGAATTTTAAAAAATTCTAATCGTTAAGCAATTCCTATATAATCTTTCACCCCATGGGGGCGAATTGGGTTCGACGTTTTTATTGGATTCCAAAGCGCATGCCAAGATTGTGGTAACTCTTGTAAAACATACTACAAAAAAATTAGTTGCAGAAAACGACAACTACGCTTTAGCCGCTTAGGCTAACCAATGCAAGAATTGTCTATGGTTTGAAGCATTGGCAAAATACATAGTCTAGCTTTGCTGTGGTGTCTAAACGCAGTAAAGTAAAATCTAACTAGACTAGTCTCTAGTACCCTGCTCTTCGGGTCATTAAGGCGAAACACAAAGAGTGAGCTAAGCATGTAGAAGTCAGGTTGAAGAACTAACGGACGCGGGTTCAATTCCCGCCGCCTCCACCATTTATTTTTATTGAAGCGTTATATCGAAGTGCTCTAGCATTTTTGTATAAAGCATAGATCTGTTTTCAGGCTTTCTAAACCCGTGACCTTCTTTTGGTACAATAATTAACTCATGTTCTTTTCCAGCTTTTTCCAAAGCATCAGCCAAAGCATAAGCATGTTCAATTGGAGCTCTTTGATCCTCTTCTCCAGAAACAATAATAATGGGAGCCTCTAGTTTATCTGCCTGCAATACCGGTGACATAGCTTTAATTTTTTCTGGATCTTGGCCAAGAGTTTTATCAAGATACTTACCACCCCATTTAATGCCTTTAATATCACCCTCGTTGTAGAGCATCTCTAAATCAAACACTCCAATATAAGCAACGGAAGATTTATAGAGATCAGGTCTCAGCATAGGAGCCATGGCTGCAGAGTAACCCCCGAAACTTCCCCCATAAATACCAATTTTGTCTTTGTCAGCAATGCCTTGCGCAATTGCCCATTCAGTTGCTTCTATAATGTCTTGTTGAGTATCTCCTCCCCATTCTCCAAAGCCCAATTTAGTAAATTCTTTTCCATAACCAGTGGAGCCCCTAAAGTTCACTTTTAGGACTGCATAGCCTGCTTGAGACAAGATATGGGTGTCTGGATCAAAACCCCAGGCATCCCTTGCATGTGGGCCACCATGAGGCACGACTATCATAGGTGCAGCTTGTCCTTCCTGTTGATTTGTTGCGCGAGTGTAATATCCATGAATGACGACTCCATCTGAATTTTTAAAATTAAATGGGATTTCCTCTTCTAGACCGGCATCATCTATTTCAGGCCACATAGTCAGTAAATACTTCATCTGACCTTTTTCCATGTCATAAAGATAGTATTTGGGCGATGAGATAGAATCTCTGATTTGTAGAATAGCCTTATCACGCGCCCTAGTTAGTGCGACTATACCAACCTCTTTCGTATCAAAAATATCAATATTACCGTTAAATGCATTCACTGCTTGCAAAATTGAGTTTTGTAAGGGGCTATCAATATCAAACCAAAAAGCTTGAGAATATCCTGGATTTATTGTGGCTCCGAGAACTACGTCATCAATAATTTGAGGGTATGCATCAAATTTTGGGTGATGAAAGACAACTTCAGTCGCACCAGTCGAAGTATCAATTTTCTTGAGCTGATAGGTTGAAGTTTCAGTGCTATCTAAAATATGAATTGTTGAATCATCTTTCGAGATGTTAACTGGGTATATTTCTCCCTCGCCAAATGCGGTTTTACTTAAGACTTCCCAATCATCTTTCTTGGAGGCGCGATACATTGTGACTGTGTTGTTATCTTTATCGCTTCCAAAGGCAAACCGCGGTGTACCTTTGCTATCTGTAACAACTTGGCCGCCTGCAAGGGGTGATTTTCCTAACTTTCTTTGCTGACCATTGTAAACATTTAGCTTAACCGAGGTTGAGAAGCTTCCCGTATTTGATTTGCTCCATTCGTTTACAGATAAAACTACATGTTTGTCATCATCTTCTAAGCTATTTTCTATGTAACCACTAGAAAATTTATCTACGACTTTGCCCTTTGTTTTTTGAGAGCCAGCCCTGCTCCTTCTTCCAAAAATATACGCAGGCTTTGTGGAGTCAAAGTTAATACTAAAATATTCACCACCAGAACCTCGACCCCATTTTTTATCGTAGTAACCGATTCTAATAATAAGGCGCTCATTATTAGCCCAAGAATAACCTGCTATTTCCTCTTCATTACTCAATGTAATTGTATTAATTAAGCTTAGATCCTCAGCATCAAAAATAGTTAAGCCTCTTTTATCATCAGGCATCTTGGTAATAACGCTTATCATTTTTCCATCTGGCGATATATCTACACCGGTATATGAAGGAAGAGAGCTAAATCGCTTTATAAATTCTTCCGTGACACCAATCTCTGCGAATGAATTAAAACTAATTAAAAGACCAAGGGAAATAAATATATTTTTCATTTGTAAAGTTTACTTTACATGTATTTTTTGCACAACTAAAAACCATATAAACAATATATTTAATTAATAGAGTGGACAGATGAAATTAACATCATTAAACTAGCGCATCTAATATTTAAAGATATGGCAAATAGCAAACAATCAATTAAAAGAGCTCGTCAGAATGCTGACAGGTATAAACTCAAGCATTCTCAGAGATCTCAGGCTCGCACCGCTGTTAAAGCTGTAAGAAATGCTATCGCAGAAAATAACAAAGAATCTGCAACTGAGCTTTTAAAGACTGCTGAAAAAGTTCTAGACTCCACTGCTGCAAAAAAAGTTATTCATAAAAATGCTGCTGCAAGAACAAAAAGCCGACTTGTCAAAGCTGTTCAAGCAATTAGTTAGTCCTCCTCGCCTCCAGTCATCTCCTTCGCAATCATACCAAGTAATTGGTTCGTATTATCGCCTGTAAATCCAGAAATTGTCGCTATACCTTTTGGGTGAAGTGCTAATAATTGTAAGGTTTTATCCAGTTTAGCCTTTAGTTCTGTAATTAAATCCTCGCTGAGGGTGTCTTTTTTATTTAAAGCAATCCATATGCTTTTATCTAACAGGCTTGGATCATAAGTTTTTAACTCATTCAGCAAAACAGTTAGCTGCTCCTCAATAGAACTCTCAGTATTTTGTGGGTCTAACAGAATTAATAAATGGCCAGTTCTTGAAATATGCTTAAGAAAATCTAAGCCTAAACCAATGCCTTCAGAGGCGCCCTCGATTAAACCTGGAATATCAGCAATGATAAAAGAAGTATCATAAATTTGAACCGTTCCAAGATTGGGTCGTAACGTAGTGAATGGATAGTCTCCTATCTTAGGCCTGGCAGCTGAGACACTATTTAAAAAGGTAGATTTACCAGCATTAGGAAAGCCAACGAGACCCACATCTGCAAGAGAGCGAAGTTCCAAGCGAATAGAAAATTCATCTCCAGGCCAACCTGGTGTATGCCTTCTGGGAGCTTGATTAGTACTAGACTTAAAACGGAAATTTCCAGCTCCACCCTCGCCACCTTTGGCAACCAAGTAATCTACCCCTTCTTCACAGCAGTCATAAACTACTTTGTCTGATAAAGCATCAAATATAATCGTTCCCTTTGGAACTAAAACAATCAGATCATCAGCATCTTGGCCTGTTTTTTTATTGCCAGCACCGCTACTGCCATTCTTTGCAGTTAAATATTTTTGATTTCTAAAATGAACTAGAGTATTAAGATTTTGATCTACTCTAAAAATAATATCTCCACCTTTACCTCCATCACCGCCATCAGGACCACCGCGAGGAATAAATTTCTCCCTTCTGAAACTTGTGGAGCCGGCGCCACCGTTCCCAGCTCTTGCTTCTAGCAGAGCTTCGTCGATGAAATTCATGAATTACTGAGGAATGACGTTAACTGTCTTCTTTTGCTTGATACCTTTATAGGTAAATTGAACATGGCCACCGGAAGTAGCAAATAATGTGTGGTCTTTTCCCATCCCGACATTTGATCCAGGATGAGTGTTTGTTCCACGCTGACGGATGATAATTTCACCGGGTTTGACAAGCTCTCCACCAAATCGCTTAACCCCTAATCTTTTAGAATTGGAATCGCGACCGTTCTTACTGGAACCACCTGCTTTTTTATGCGCCATTACTATTTACCTACGTTAATTTCTTTAATTTTAATCTGAGTATATCTTTGTCTATGGCCAATTTTTCTCATGCTATGCTTTCTTCTTCTAAATCTAAGTATAGAGACCTTTTCTCCTTTCACTTCTTCGACAATCTCAGCAATAACTTTGGCATTTTCAATATATGGCTGCCCAACTTGAACATCCTCTCCATCTACATAAAGCATAACAGTTTCAAACGCATGTTCTGCACCTGACTCTTCCTGCATAAGATCGATTTCTAGGGTTTGTCCTAGCTCGACTTTGTGTTGTTTTCCACCTGCTTCTATTACTGCGTACATAGTTCCCTCTAAAGGTGGCAAAATATACGCTTTATGAGGAAAATTATCAATACTTATCTCAAGGAAATTATCAATACTTATGTATAATTTCAGACTTCAAATTATTTAAAATGTACAAAATAAACCATACTACCAAAAATGAACTTTCTCGCGTGCAAGAGAAAATCACTAAAGAATTAGCATCTGAGAAGATTATTCAGGATATTTATGAATATATATTTCAATCTGAAGGTAAAAAAACAAGGGCTTTAATTACTTTACTGGCCTCACAATCAAACAAAATTAAACCCCTTAAGCGCATTGAGCTTGCCAGCATTATTGAGCTTTTGCATACAGCAACATTAGTTCATGACGATGTGGTTGATCAGTCGAACCTGAGACGAGGTGAGAAATCAGTCAATCAGGTATGGAATAATTCATACAGTGTTCTGATGGGTGATTTTATATACTCAAAAGCCTTTATGCTTATGGTGAAACTGGATCGACCTGCTATTTTAAAGGAACTAGCTGGAGCAACAAATGATATTGCTAGAGGTGAAATTATTCAGTTGAATCTTTTTGAAAATTACCTTCATCTTGGTCTTGATGACTTGTTAAAAGTAAGTTATTTAAAAACTGGAAGACTATTCGAAGCTGCTGCAAAAACAGGGGCAATGCTTGCTGACTCTTCTGAGAGTGATATTAAAAATTTTGGATTACTTGGAAAAACTCTTGGCATAGCATTTCAGATTCAAGATGATATTTTAGATTACGAATCTCTTCACATAAATACTGGCAAGCCAGCTTTGCAGGATTTTCAAGAAGGAAAAATTACTTTTCCTCTTTTTTATGCTTTAAAACATTCATCCAAAGATGATCAAACATTTTTGTTAGAGCATCTTGGGAGCAAGAAGCTTACCAAAACTATTAAAAATAGAGTCTTTGGTCTAGTTCGCTCTGAAATCTCTATAAAATCCTCTCAAAATTTACTTGATTCATACATCTTAAAAACAAAAAAAAGCTTAGCTAGGCTAAATCATCACTCTTGTTATATCGAGATGCTAAACTTAATTATGTTTTCTAGCCACCGTAAATCATGATGTTTAAACCAGCTCCTTCTTACAATAAAGAAGAATTAATTGCCTGTGGAAACGGAGACTTATTTGGCCCAGATAATGGGAGGCTTCCAGCAGATGAAATGCTGATGTTTGACTCGATTGATCAAATTGATCAAACCTCAGGCAAATACTCTAACGGGAAAATTATTGCGCATTTAAATATAGAAGAAACATTATGGTTTTTTGATGTGCACTTTAAATCTGATCCAGTCATGCCAGGCTGTCTTGGGTTAGATGCAATGTGGCAATTGCTAGGCTTCTATCTCTGCTGGTTAGAACTGCCGGGATATGGTCGAGCCTTGGGATCAGATAAGGTAAAATTTTTTGGTCAAGTAACCCCTAGCGCAAAACTAGTTAGATACGAGCTAGATATAAAGAGAGTCGTAAATAGAGGAGCCATTGTAGGGTTTGCTGATGGCAATATGTTTGTTGATGATAGGCATGTCTATTCTGCGGATGGATTAAAAGTAGGATTATTTAAAGATACGAGTAAATTTTAATGAAGAATGTTGTTGTTACAGGCATGGGTATTATTTCTTGCATTGGATCGGGGTTAAATGAAGTTCTATCAAGCCTAAAAAATGGAAAATCAGGCATTAAATCTAACCCAACATACAAAGATATGGGGTTTAGAAGTCATGTGTCTGGATCAGTAGATATAAATCTTTCAGAGTTAATTGATAGAAAGGTACTAAGGTTTATGAGCGAGGCATCTGGGTTTGCATACTTGGCTGCCCAGGAAGCTTTAATAAATGCTGGTTTAGAACTTAGCTCTATAGATACTTCTAGAATTGGGATTATTGCAGGATCAGGTGGCGCATCATCTGCAGCTCAAATTGAAGCGTCAGATATTGCTCGAGCAAAAGGACCAAAAAGAATAGGTCCGTATGCAGTCACCAAAACTATGGGAAGCACCGTCTCAGCTATTCTTGGGACAACTCTCAAGCTAAAAGGTGTGAACTACTCAATTTCTTCTGCTTGCTCAACAAGCGCTCATTGCATAGGTCATGCAGCAGAGCTTATTCAGCTAGGCAAGCAAGATATTATAATAGCGGGAGGGGCTGAACAAGAACATTGGACCTCATCATCAATGTTTGACGCTATGGGAGCGCTTTCCTCTCAATATAATGACTCGCCAGAGAAAGCTTCCAGAGCATTTGATCTTAATAGAGATGGCTTTGTTATTGCCGGAGGATCTGGGATGCTGATTCTTGAAGAAGAAGAGCATGCAATTAAGAGAAATGCTCCTATTATTGCAAGACTGGCAGGCTACTGCGCTAACTCTGATGGCTACGATATGGTCTCTCCTTCTGGAGAAGGAGCTACAAGGTGCATGAATGAGGCGCTAAAGATTTATGGTGGAGATGTCGATTACATTAATGCCCATGGAACTAGCACCCCTGTTGGTGATTTAGCTGAATTGGGAGCAATTAAGAATGTCTTTGGCGATAGTGGCCCAGTAATTGGATCTACAAAATCTATGACTGGCCATTCTTTAGGCGCAACGGGAGCTCAAGAGGCGATATATTCGATCCTCATGATGCAAAATGATTTTATTGCCCCTTCTATTAATATTGATAATTTAGTTGAGGAAGCCGAAGGATTGAAAATTGCTCAAACAATGATCGAGCAAGAAGTAAATGCTGTTATGAGCAACTCATTTGGATTTGGTGGCACAAATGCTAGCTTAGTTTTTACAAAATAAGAGTAATTTTTTCTTAGGCTAGACGAGATCCATTAACTGCTTTCTGATCTGGAATAGCTAAAATAATACTTCCATCAGGTTGTGTAAATCCCGTCACCAGGCATTCGGACATGAAGGGTCCAATTTGTTTTTTTGGAAAATTTACCACTGCTGTAACCTGAACTCCTATTAATGTTTGCGGATCATAGTGATCGGTAATCTGCGCCGATGACTTTTTGATCCCTATCTCTTCCCCAAAATCAATTTGCATTTTTATTGCTGGCTTAATTGCTTCCTTAAATATCTCAGCAGAAACAATGGTACCAACTCTTAAATCGACTCTTTTAAATTCTTCCAACTTTAAATCACTCATTAACTTCTCCAGCTATGTAAATTTTTTTAAAACCTCTTTGATTAAATGAATCATTTGCAAGCTACCAAAATATTCTCCTTTCTCAAAGTCGCCCTCTTTTTGAGCCATGGCATTAGTTAAATGTGCAAAACAGATAACTTCTTTATTCTTTGCTTTTCCAAAAGCATAAAGCGCAGAAGCTTCCATTTCTACGCATGCAACATTCTGCTCTTTCATCTCTTCAATTGCTGATTTCGTTTCCCTAAATGGGGCATCAGTTGTCCAGCTTTTTGCTTCAAACCATAGATTATTACTGCCTTTTAACAAACTGATCAGTTTGCTTGAAAGTGTCGATGGTTCATCCGCAGAAATATAGTGGTAGCTAGTTCCCTCATCTCTAATTGCTTCTGTAATAAGTGCAAATTGTTTATTGGCATTTTGCCTTTTAATAATACCGGCAGATGTAATGCTGATTAAGAGTTCACAGCCAGATACGAACAGTTGTTCTGCAACCAATACTGCATAAGAGGCTCCCACCGCACAGGGAATAATACCCACCCTTTCTCCAAGGATTTCAAATGTGAATAAGTTTGAGTGATAGCAAGCCCAATATTTGTTTTTCTCAGTCAGGCCTTGTGTATTCAGGTAATTTACCAAGTCACCATCTGGATCTAAAATACAAATTGCAGGAACTTTCCCCCTGGTAATGCTATTTTGCCTCCTAGACTCTCTAAGTAGATTCTCAGGCTTAAAAATTGAGGATTCTGCATAACTCTTATTCTTAAGAATATAAGGTGCCATCAGTTTTTTACCAATCATATCGTCGAAATAATCTGAACAGTGTTGTCTTATTAAGAGA
>Ga0209815_1001556_pt1 | contig 14917 bp, 16 predicted proteins | sample CoawatmetaG00DNA_FD_187507 | JGI IMG/M metagenome (GOLD analysis project Ga0209815, IMG submission 187507) | Marine microbial communities from the West Antarctic Peninsula - Coastal water metaG002-DNA (SPAdes) (version 2) | ecosystem: Environmental > Aquatic > Marine > Coastal ...
ATTGGTTATTCTCGATCAGGTAATGGACAACTTTAAAGAGATGCGCACGGCCATAGAAGGCGGCGATCAAGATTACCTCATGGATGTATTTACCCGTGCCCGCGATGCGCGCAATCATTTTGGCAAACTCTTAGACAGCAAGGCGCTTAACAGTCCTATGACCGAAAAAACCATTAACTATGTTGTCGCCCCCGGCGGCAATGCACAGGGCGACATTCGTGTCCCCGGCGACAAATCCATGTCCCACCGCTCCATTATGCTGGGCTCATTGGCCAATGGCCTCACCGAAGTCACCGGGTTTCTAGAAGGCGAAGACAGCCTCGCAACCCTGCAAGCCTTTCGTGATATGGGGGTGATAATTGAAGGTCCCGAACAGGGCCGTGTTGCCATTCATGGAGTAGGCCTGCACGGGTTAAAATCCCCCACCAAGCCGCTGTATCTGGGTAATTCCGGCACCTCCATCCGCTTGCTAAGCGGCCTGCTTGCCGGACAGTCTTTCGACACCGAACTCACCGGCGACAGCTCACTGTCGGGTCGTCCCATGGGCCGTGTAGCCAACCCCCTAGCCGAAATGGGTGCTGTTATCGAAACCGCCCCGGGTGGTACACCACCGTTAAAAATCAAAGGCGGCCAAACCCTCAAACCCATCAATTATGTAATGCCCATCGCCAGCGCCCAGGTTAAATCCTGCGTGTTATTGGCCGGGTTATACACCGAAGGCCAGACCTCCGTGGTCGAGCCAGCCCCAACCCGCGACCATACCGAACGTATGCTGCGCGGGTTTGGCTACCCAGTCACCACCGACGGCGACAAAGCATCCCTAAGCGGCGGCGGCAGTTTAACCGCCACCCGCATCGATGTGCCCGCCGACATCTCCTCTGCCGCCTTTTTTATGGTTGCAGCAGCGATTGTGCCAGGCTCCGATATCACATTGCGCCATGTGGGCGTCAACCCCACCCGTATCGGCGTGATCAACATCCTGCGTCAGATGGGCACCAACATCGAACTCAGTAACGAAATAGAAGTGGGCGGCGAACCCGTCGCCGATATTCGTGTGCGTTACGCGCCACTGCAAGGCATCAACATACCCGAAGATCAGGTACCCCTGGCCATCGATGAATTCCCCGTATTGTTTGTCGCAGCCGCCTGTGCCGAAGGTATTACCGTACTCACCGGTGCCGAAGAATTGCGCGTCAAAGAAAGCGACCGCATTCAAAGCATGGCCGATGGCCTAGTGACCTTAGGGGTCGATGCACAGTCCACCCCAGATGGTATTCGCATCGTCGGCGGCGGTTCTACTTTATTGGGCAGCGGAACAGTTCACAGCCACGACGACCACAGAATCGCGATGGCCTTCGCCATCGCCGGCCTGCGCGCCAGCGGCGAAATCCTCGTAGAAGACTGCAACAACGTCGCTACCTCCTTTCCAGACTTTGTGGGCCTCGCCCAAAAAGTTGGCCTCAGCATAAGCCTAAAGAGCGCATAAATGCCAATAATCATAACCATCGACGGGCCTAGCGGCGCGGGCAAGGGCACCATTAGTCGCATACTGGCCAAGAAACTCGGTTTTCATTACCTCGACAGCGGCGCACTCTATCGCCTGTTGGGCTTGGCCGCAGAGCGCCATAGAGTCGCCACCGACAACACCAAGGGCCTAATAACCCTCGCAGAGCATATGGATATTCGCTTCGAAACCACCAGCGACGGCGACTTCAAAGCACTGCTCGAAGGCGAAGATGTCACCAAGGCCATGCGCACCGAAACCACCGCGTCATTGGCCTCCCAAGTGGCCAGTCATCTCAACGTTCGCGCGGCACTCCTCAAGCGCCAACAGCACTTCGCCACAGACCCCGGTTTGATTGCCGATGGGCGTGATATGGGGACCGTAGTTTTCCCCGACGCCTCGCTTAAAATATACCTCACCGCAAGCATCGAAGAACGGGCCCAGCGGCGCTACAAAGAGTTGCTAGAAAAGGGCGAAGATGTTAGTCTGCCCGCCCTCGTAGAGCAGGTTCGCTCTCGAGATGAACGCGACATGAGCCGAGATGCATCCCCACTAATTCCCGCAGCGGATGCAGTGGAGTTAGACACCTCGGAACTGTCCATTCAAGAAGTGATGGATACCGTGCTAAATCTGACCGTAGTTAAGGGCCTATTCGCAAGTATTCATCAATAACCGGGCAACGCAGCAATCGCCAGCTTTTATTGCTGTAGGCCTTTATTTTAACTGACCCGTGGAAACTGGCATCGCGGAAAAAAGAGAACAGCGCAGTTCCTCTGCTGTCACTCTGTCATATATTAGGTAATCCCCATGAGCGAAAATTTCGCAGAACTATTCGAAGAAAGTCTAAAAAGCGTAGAGATGAACCCCGGCGCCATCATTACTGGCGTAGTTATCGACATCGATAAAGACTGGGTCACTGTACATGCTGGATTGAAGTCAGAAGGCGTCATATCCGCAGACCAATTTTATAACGAGAAAGGCGAGATCGAAGTTGCCATTGGCGACGAAGTTCAAGTAGCCCTAGAAGCCGTAGAAGATGGTTTCGGTGCCACTAAGCTTTCCCGTGAAAAAGCCCGCCGTGCAGAAAGCTGGATCGAACTTGAAGCAGCACATGTTGCTGACGAAGTCGTTATCGGTGTTATCAGCGGTAAGGTTAAAGGTGGATTCACTGTTGATGTTCGCGGCTTACGCGCGTTCCTCCCAGGTTCATTAGTAGATGTTCGCCCATTGCGCGAAATCACTCACCTAGAAAACATTGAACTAGAATTTAAAGTTATCAAGCTAGACCCTAAGCGCAACAACGTTGTAGTAAGCCGTCGTGCCGTAATGGAGAGTGCAAACTCTGTAGAACGTGACGAGCTGCTCGCTAACCTCGAAGAGGGCGCTTCACTGAAAGGTGTAGTCAAGAACCTTACCGATTACGGTGCGTTCGTTGACCTGGGCGGCATTGATGGCCTGCTACACATCACCGACATGTCTTGGAAGCGTATTAAGCATCCATCAGAGATGATCAATGTTGGCGACGAGATTGACGTTAAAGTACTTAAGTTTGATCGCGAGCGTAACCGTGTATCACTAGGTATGAAGCAGATGGGCGAAGATCCTTGGGGCGACATCAAAGGCCGTTACCCAGAAGGCGCACGTTGCAAAGCTAAGATCACCAACCTCACAGACTACGGTTGTTTTGCCGAGTTGGAAGATGGCGTTGAAGGTCTGGTACACGTATCAGAAATGGATTGGACTAACAAAAATGTTCACCCATCTAAGATTGTAGACCTGGGCCAAGAAGTTGAAGTAATGGTATTGGACATCGACGAAGAGCGTCGTCGTATCTCTCTAGGTATCAAGCAGTGCTTCACCAACCCATGGGACGACTTTGCGACTACCATGACCAAAGGCGACAAGATCTCAGGCAAAATCAAATCAATCACTGACTTCGGTATCTTTATCGGTCTGGACGGTGGAATTGATGGCTTGGTTCACCTGTCAGACATCTCTTGGAACGAAACAGGCGAAGAAGCAGTACGCAACTTCAAGAAAGGCGAAGAAGTTGAAACTGTTGTACTTAGCATTGACGCAGAACGTGAGCGTATCTCACTCGGCATCAAGCAACTTTCAGACGATCCATTCAACAACTACGTAACCGAGAACGACAAGGGTGCGATTGTTAAAGGAACCGTTAAAGAAGTAGATGCTAAAGGCGCTGTCATCGACCTAGGCAACGACATTGAAGCAATTCTGAAAGGCTCTGAAATCTCTCGCGAGAAAGTAGAAGACGCCCGTAACGAACTACAAGTCGGCGCAGAAGTTGAAGCCAAGATTATTAATGTGGATCGCAAGAACCGCACCATTAATCTTTCAATCAAGTCGAAAGACGTGACTGAAGAGAAAGAAACAGTAAAAGCACATCGTAAAGTAGAAACTGAAGCAGCTTCACCAGCCACCATCGGTGACCTGATTAAGGCTCAAATGGACAAGTAATGTTCAGCTGAGAGAGAAAAGGGTGGCTTAGCCACCCTTTTTTTTGCCTCGAAATTGGCCCCAGCGCAATTAGCGCTTGTATAAATTTAAAACTTCAATAAAATCAATGAGTAACAAGCTAATTGGTGGAGGGCAGTCCCCATCAGTATTTTGAGCAACGAATCATAAAGAGTCCCATGACCAAATCCGAACTCATCGAAAAGATATCCGCCAGTCAAGACCAACTCCCACCCAAAGACGTGGAGTTAGCCGTACGCATGATATTAGACCGTATGACCAGCGCCCTAGTAAGTAACCAACGGATAGAGATACGCGGCTTCGGCAGCTTCTCCCTGCATTACAGAGCCCCCAGAGTAGGCCGCAACCCCAAGACCGGCGACGCCGTGCAACTCACCGGCAAATATGTCCCCTATTTCAAACCCGGCAAAGAACTCCGCACCCGCGTAAACGATAGCCTGTAACCCCCCGCGGCATACCCGCACCCTCTGTATCCCCCGCGAAGAAACGTCATCCCAGCACACTCCGTTATCCCAGCACCCACTGTCATACCAGCGAAGGAACGTCATCCCAGCACCCACTGTCATGCCAGCGAAGGCTGGTATCTCAAGCAGATTCCCGCCTACGCGAGAATGACGGCACCACTCTGTCATCCCAGCGCAGGAACGTCATCCCAGCGAAGGCTGGGACCAGGACCTCAAGCAGATTCCCTGTCATCCCAGCGAAGGCTGGGACCTCAACCAGATTCCCGCCTACGCAACAATGACGAGTCGCATTGACCTGCATCATAGGGCCCCGCCTCCTAAGATGGTTTCATAAACCACCCAGTCGCCACGGGCAAACTCCCAATGACTAAAACCAGTGCCCACAAAGAGAAAACCACTCGTGACCACCCAATTCCCATCCACGACTAGCCTCATCACCAAATACGATGTGCCAGTCCCCCGATACACCAGCTTTCCAACAGCCGTACAATTCAAACCCACCGCATCCCAGAGCGATTACACAAAACAGCTAGCCGCATTAACGCCGAACCAAGCCATCTCCATTTACATTCACATTCCGTTTTGCCACAGCCTCTGCCACTACTGCGGATGCCACACAAAAATAGTCCACACCTACAGTCCCATCGGAAAATACATAGGTACGCTTTTCCAAGAAATTCAACAGGCAGCAACCGTCATCGGTAAACTCATACCCGTCTCACAGATACATTTTGGCGGCGGCTCACCCAACTATGCCAAGACCGAAGACATCGCAAAAATTCTCCAGACTTTGGAACAAAATTTCCTCACTTCCCCAGACACCCAAATAGCCATGGAATGCGATCCACGTCTATTAGACGAACAAAAAATAAACGACTATGCCCAACTCGGAATCTCACGTATCAGCCTAGGCATCCAAGATTTTAATCACCGAGTTCAAAAAGCCATAAACCGAATTCAGCCTTTCCAGCAAGTTCAAAAACAAATCCAACTTATGCGCAAAGCCGGCATAACCGAAATCAACTTTGACCTCATCACCGGCTTACCCGAACAAAGCCTAGACACCGTTGAACAAACCCTAGAACAAGTACTAAAACTGCAGCCATCCAGAATAGCCGTATTTCCCTACGCCCATGTCCCCTGGATGAAAAAGCACCAGAAACTTCTCGAACGCTTCGGCCTGCCCACCACAGACGAACGCTTTGCCATGAACCTACTGGTACAGAGCGTACTCACCAACGCCGGCTACAGCCCCATAGGCATCGACCATTACGCCCAAAAAACAGACAGCCTCTACCAAACACAAAAAACCGGAAACTTACGCCGCAACTTTCAAGGCTACACCGGAGACACTAACCAAACCGTGCTAGGTTTTGGCCTCTCCTCCATCAGCCAATTTAAAAACGCCTATTTTCAAAACACCACAGACGCGTCTGCCTACACAGCGGCAATCAACGCACAAACCTTTCCACTTTCCCGAAGCCTACACCTAACCGCCGACGACAAAATACGTGGCAAATTAATAGAACGCCTAATGTGTTATTTCGAGATTAATTTTAACCACTACAAAAGCATCGCAATTCCCCACCAAGCACTATTGGCGCTGGAGAAAGATGGACTAGTATCAATAAGCGGAAACAGATTATCCATCACCGAGCAAGGCAAGCCATTCGTCCGAATAGTCGCCGCCTGTTTTGACCCCTATTTAAAAAAGGAAGAACGCCGCCATGCGAAAGCTATTTAGAATAGCTGGATTAAAAAGCGCCGCCATGCCAAAGCCATATAACAGCAGCTTTTTTCAACCTGCCTTATTAGAACTCGGCTTCCGCCCATTTTTCTTTTTAGGCGCCCTCTATAGCCTCATCAGCCTTTTAGTCTGGGGCGGATTCTACGCAGGCCAAATAGTCCCACCCGCATTTCTAATTGATCCCGTATCCTGGCATATCCACGAAATGATCTACGGTTTTACAGTCGCGATCATCGCAGGGTTTCTGCTAACCGCCGTTGTAAACTGGACAGGCTGCGCCCCAATAAAGCAACGCCAATTAGCAGCACTATGCCTATTATGGTTAGTAGGCCGAATTGTTATTAACATCGACTTAGGCTTACCGTTTTGGTTGATACTAATATTAGAAACCAGCTTTATTCCAGTACTACTAATAGTGTTGGCGATACCCCTAATACGCGCTAACAACACAAGAAACTTTCTCATCCTGTTACGCCTACTGGTTCTATTCGCCTGTGACGTATGGTTTCTTAAAACCGGCAGCAAAATGCCCCTCTATATCGCATTGATGATGGTACTAACCATGGTCTCACTCATCGGCGGACGCATTATTCCAGCCTTTACCGTAGGCGCCCTGCGGCGCACCGGGATAGTGGTGAATCAAACAGCTCAGATGACATTAGATCGAGTAGCAGTGGCATCCCTAATTGCCGTAACAGTCTGCCTAATTTTTGTGCCAGAAACGCGGTTACTTTCCCTATGTGCACTATTCTCGGCCATCGTCCACGGCCTACGCATGCGTCACTATCACAGCCTAAAAACCGCTAGCGACCCAATGCTATGGATCTTACACCTAGGTTATGGCTGGCTTGTAATAGGGCTTATTCTGTTGGCACTAACAGGGGTAGGGGTGTTTGAAATCCCCGTGGTTATTCACGCTCTCACCGCAGGCTGTATTGGCTCCATGACACTGGGCATGATGACCCGAGTAACCTTAGGTCACACCGGCCGACCCTTAGAGTCATCAACACTAACAACCCTGTCCTTCGTACTCATGCAAATCGCCGTCGCAATACGCATCCTAGGCCCCATGCTTATTCCCCAAGCAACAGTCCATTGGATTATCTGGTCAGCGGGACTCTGGACAACATGCTTTGTTATCTACCTGTTTGTGTATGCACCCATGCTGTTTAAGCCAAGGGCAGATTAGCCATAACCCGGTCATCCCAGCTCAAATACCCGTCACCCCAGCGAAGGAACGTCACCCCATTTAAGGAACGTCACCCCAGCGAAGGAACGTCACCCCAGCGAAGGCTGGGGCTGGGGTCTCAGTTGGATTCCCGCCTGCGCGAGAATGACGAAGTAGCCCTCCGAAAGCCCCCACCCCAAACCCTTCATCTGCACCAGTGGTCAAAAACACCGTGATCCAGTGAAGGTAATAGCTATTGCGTACAACACTAGCCCCATTTAACACCTATCCTGAAAACCATTACCCCTCAACCTCACCAAGATAATGACGTTTGACGTAACTCGTCAATACCTGATAGGATCACCATGATAAAAGGGTTTAAATGTAAAAAGACTCGACTGTTGTTTAACGGCGGCCGAGTAGCAGCTTTCTCAGGTTTTAAACGACAGGCTGAAAAGCGCTTAAGAATCCTAGATGCTGCAAACGCCCTTGAAGTGCTAAAAGCGCTGCCAAGCAATCGATTGGAAACATTATCAGGCAGCAGACAAGGCCAGTTTAGTATTCGTGTTAATCAGCAATGGCGAGTCTGTTTTCGTTGGGACGACGAGGCTTATGATGTCGAAATTGTAGATTATCACTAGCGCCAACAGGATTGATGGCAAAGAGAATCGAACACAAGAGATAAGAGAGTAGGTAACCAACATGACCAGAGACGCAATACACCCAGGTGAATTTCTAGCCGATGAACTAGAAGTCATTGGCATTACAGCCACCGAATTGGCACGCCAGATCGACGTACCCCCCAACCGTATATCGCAAATCATCAGAGCCAAACGCGACCTAACCGCCGACACTGCATTACGCCTAGGTCAATTTTTTGGCACCGGCCCAGAACTTTGGATAAACCTCCAAAAAGCCTATGAACTGGACAAAGCCAGAACAATACTCGGCCCCAAAATAAGCAAAATACATCCCTGGGCAGATACCGCACGCAAAGCCAGCTAAAATAATAGTGTCTGGCAACTGGCGCATAGTATTTCGATTTGAAGATGGCGACGCATATATTGTCAATTACGAGGATTATCACTAATGAGTCTGCAGCAACATAATCCCCCACACCCCGGGCCATTGATTCAGCGAACTTATATCGAGCCTTTTACCGAAATTACCGGTAACAAAATTGCTGACCGGTTGGGTATAGCGCGTAGCACGTTTAACAGGCTGCTCAATGGCGTATCTAATGTGTCGCCAGAAATGGTAGTTAGATTGTCCGCCGTATTAGGTGGTTCCGCAGAAAGCTGGCTTACTCTCCAAGAGCGTTATGATCTATGGAAGGCAAGGCAGGTCGTTCATACCAAAGATCTTCATCGAATTGATTTTAATAAAGTAGCTTAAAGCACCTGTAATACAGCCCAACCACGTCATCCCAGCCACAGCCCGTCACCCCAGCGACGGCTGGGACCAGCATCTCAAAATGGATTCCCGCCTACGCGAGAATGACGAAACGGTGTAACCCCAGCAAAGGCAGGTCACTCGAGCCCAGCCACGTCATCCCAGCCGTAGCCCGTCACCCCAGCGAAGGAACGTCACCCCAGCGAAGGCTGGGGCTGGGGTCTCAGTTAGATTCCCGCCTGCGCGAGAATGACGGAATACATCCCAAAAAAACCCCATGTGCTATACCTAAACTACCATCCAAAAAAAACACAACGGGGGATAACCACACCCCAGTCGTCTATATCCGTTAGACGAGATCAAAAATATCCAGGAAGGGGTGATCAGTGGCCGACAACCAAGCTAGCGATAGAAAACAAGGCAGCGACAGCACAAAAGGCAGCGACAGCATATAAAGCATATTCATCGGTCTGCGCTCAAGCCTTGCCCGCGCCGTCATGGGCATAGTGCCCCCGCGAGAAGTCGAAGACATCGTGCAAGAAACCTACGTACGCGTCTGCCAAGTCAAACACCCCGAAAACATCCGCCAGTCACGGTCTTACCTGTTCAGAACAGCACGCAACCTAGCCCTAGACTACCTAAAGCGCGCAGAAACCAAATACCCCGACGGCATGGACGAACAAGACATCGACAGCCTAGTAGACACCAAAGCAGGGGACGACAGCACCTTTGACCAAGTCACCAGCAACCAAGAATTTGCTCTGTTCTGCCAAGCCGTACGTCACCTGCCTGTCAAATGCAGAAGAGTCTTTGTGCTCAAACCGGAAACCAAGGTGACGATATGACGGACAATATAAAAAGCCCAGACTGGCTAAGACCCCTACAAAAAACCATCATAGCCGGCGCTAGCGCTATTATCATAGCCCTAGTTGCCGTACCTGTTTGGCTATACGAGCAAGGCCAAGACTCCCTAAGCCACTTAGACACCAAGATCGACCAGGTAGAGGTGAGGGTAGTAGAACAACTAAGCAACAAAATCGATATGTCAGAGAAAAGACTAACAGCCGTCGACCAGCGTTTGGAAACCAAAATAGACAAGCTAGAACTGGCAGTAGCCGGTAATGCACAAGCCATTAGCCGTGTGGAGGGTTCGTTAAATATAGTGATAAGCCTGCTTGAGAAGCAGTGATGTTTGGTTTTGGCTAACTTAAGCCATTTAAAAAGCCCCACCAATGTGGGGCTTTTTTGTGTCTGTATTAAAATGCTGAGATGCATAAATGTTATTCATCAATGCACAGAATTGTTGTCTATTGTTATTCTTAATAAAGTAATTCACGACTATAGAAACATGGGCGCTGTTATTGAGGAGGCCACAAGCTTTGCTCAATAGACCTACAATCTAATGGAATAGATTATCGATCCCGTAGCACTGCTTTTTGCAGTTTATTTGGACAGCATTGCCAACCATCTAACCACCCAAGCAACGGATGCAATGGGTAGTGAAGTTAAGGCTATTGCCATTACCTACCAAGGTATCGATGTTTCGTTCCAACACCAAGGATGGCGGGTTAAAGACAAAACTGTCTGCCAACCCCATCAATCAAAGCTAACCCAATACTCTAAATGCACCCTAGCGGCTAAAGCCCTCTTTGGGGATCTGTGTGCTCGCCTATCAGAAAAGCCAAGTAAGCATTGGCGGCATGGTAGATCGAAAACTATGTACTGCAATGCTGCTGTGTCGTATCAACCGACTGTTGCAAGTATTGGTAAGGCTAGTGATGAGACTGGGGATGATAAGGCTAGGGCGGCTTGTAATTTGGCCATTGCAGCGGCATTGGGTAGTCGTGATCCGGCGGTGATTGGGGAGAGGGATAGGGTTTGTGGTGGGTAGGGTGTTTGTTTTAAGTGCCGCCGTAAAGTGGCCGCTAGTAAGCCTCAATGTACTAAATTGATCGAGAGATCATTTAGGCTAAAAGTAAAATTTAGCCTTAGATGTTCCTCTGTGATTACATCATTGCTAATGACAGGAATAGGAATAAATGACTTCACCTGAAGAATTCAATAAATACACGTCAGTTGATGCATCAGATTACAAAGAATGCCTAGGTATGCTGGAGCGTGAGTATTGCATAGACGGAATCAATGCCCAAATTCGGATGCATTTTATAAAGTTTGACGGAAATGGCGTTCCGATGGTGAAAGCTCTTGCAAAGATGCTCTACACATACATCATCGATTACTGTATCGCCGCTCGAAATAGACCAGAACCCCTTACTACTCGACAATCAGCTAAGTTGACAAAACAAGCGAGAGATCTCTTTCGCCATCCTGAAGTTTCAGATGCCTCACCAGACAGAACAGGTGAGGCAGGAGAGCTACTTCTGTACTTTTTGATAGAAGCTGTATTGAAAGCTCCACAAGTAGTATCGAAGATGGAGCTAAAAACCAACCACAAAGATGAAGTAAAAGGATCGGACGGAATACATGCGCGCTTTAATACAGAAACGGGAATAGTCGATTTTTCCTTTGGTGAATCGAAGCTATACCAAGATTCCGCTTCTGCAATAGCTGAGGTAATGCAAAGCGTTGATCAATTCCACGATATAGAAATGTATCAACATGAATTTGCCATGGTCACCAAGCATTTTAAATATGCGGATGAGAAAACGAGAGACGCCATTTCATCGCTAGTCATCAACGGAGAACCAGGTCCTCTAGTGAGTATCAATCATACCTGCTTGATTGGGTATGATTTTAAAGGATTTACAGGGTTATCCAAAACAGCTACGCCAGATGAAATTCTTGAAGAATTCCTTGAGGAGTTTATAAAGGATGGAGAGAGATTGGCAAACCTGATACAGAGAAGGTTTGATGAGTTCAGTAGAAAGAATATCAAGTTCGATATTTTCTTCCTACCTTTTCCATCTGTAGCTGAATTCAGGAACGCATTTAATGCAGCACTTGATTAAGGATGACCATGTGAATATAGATATTTTGATACAAAATCTTGAAATAGCGAGCATTCTCCAACAGTTCCCTGAGAGCTTTCAGTCGAATATCAATGTAGATTTTGATGACAGGGAAATAAATAGCCTAGCAGGGTATGCCTCCATGCTATCGCTGTCAGCTGAGCCAGCTGATACCTCATTGTCCTATGAGATAATTACAAGATTAATTGAATATACTAATGGCCAATGCAGCAGAGTTGTTTCGGCAGCTGATCTAATTTTTTCAAGACTTGGAAATTTTCCTGGAAGGAGTCTACTCCGCGACAGACACTGCGACTCATTCGAGATGCCAATATCCCCATCGCTGAAGCTGGAGTGTATCGCAAGGGAAGCAGAAAATACCGCATATATAGATGACGACAGAAGTACTCTGCTAACTGATTTTCAATATAAATTTCTTAGCTCTTTAGATGACGAGGAGTCGCTTAGCGTCTCCGCTCCAACTTCGGCGGGGAAGTCCTTTGTCCTAAACTTAGATCTTGTTAGAAAAGTAAAATCTGGTTTTGGGCAGAGTATTGTCTATGTAGTCCCTACCAGAGCTTTAATCTCAGAGGTTTCACATCGAATTCGTACTACTCTGAGGAACGAAGGCCTCAATGATGTTATCGTTAGAACAGCTCCATTCCCTGTGGCCAAAGAGAAAATAAAAAAAGCTGTTATATATTTTTTTACTCAAGAGCGACTGATGAGCTTCATTAACTCTCAAGATGGAAAGCCATATATATCATCACTAATTGTTGACGAGGCACATGAAATACAAAATGGGAAGCAAGGGATAATACTACAAAACGCCATTGACATTACACTCTCTAGATTTGGCGCAATAACAATACTATTTGCAAGTCCATTAATAAAAAATCCAGCGTATTTTTTATCGCTTTTTGGAAGAACAGCCAATGGCAAGTTTTTTGTGGAGAAGGTATCTCCAGTGTTCCAAAATATAATTCTGGTTTCTGAGGTGAAGTTAAAGCCGACAGAGCTAGAAATATCATTATTGAGTAGAGCTAAAACAATTGCAATCGGCCGAGTCAATACCAACTTCAGATTCAGAGATGGAAAGGCGCTGCAGAGGGCCAATTTTGCACTTTCTATCAGTTCGAATAATGAGTCGGTGATATCTTTTTCTAATGGGCCTGCCGAGGCTGAAAAGGTTGCATGCCATATAGCCGATCTTTCGCTAGAATTCGAGCCAAGCGATACTATCCTGGCATTCGTTGACTTTATTAAACGTGAAGTGCATATAGAGTACCCACTTGCGGATTGTATAATGAATGGAGTTGGGTTCCATTATGGAAATATGCCCTCCTTAGTCAGATCCGGTGTTGAGAATTTATTCAAAAATGGACACATTAAAATTATTTGCTGCACGAGCACTCTCCTTCAGGGAGTGAATCTGCCTGCAAAACACATCATCATTGAAAATCCAATGTCTGGTGATTATCCGATGACAAGAGCCGACTTTTTGAACTTAGCCGGTAGAGCTGGGCGATTACTTCATGAGTTTCATGGAAACATCTGGTGCATTCGACCAACAGATTGGAGAACCGATTGTTACAGTGGAGATCGATTGCAAGAGATATCATCGGCCATTAGCAATGTAATGCAGGACGGCGGACTAGTTATCCAAGATATTCTTAGTAATTCAGATAGCCCACAGATTAATATAGATGAAGCGGAAGCCGCACTTGGGAAACTATACCATGATTACTTAGTTGACCCTGACTTAGCTTTTGTTGAAAAGTATCGAAATGAACATAACTCAAATTCTCTTGATGATACTATTGATGCAATACGCTGTATCGAGGTATCGCTTCCCATAGAAATACTTGAAAACAATCAATCTTTGAGACCTGACCATCTCCAGAATCTTTATATACATTTAAAGGAGATAACTGCTGTAGTAGATGCCATTCCTTTGTCCCCCTATACAGAAGGGGCGAAGGTTAGAATGGAAGAGATTTTCCAAGTGATAGCAGTCTCCTTTGAGTGGGATATTAGTGACCGTTATAGATCATGGGTGAGCTTCCTTGCTTACAAGTGGGTTTGGGGGGAGCCGATTGGAAGAATACTATCTGACAGAGTCTCTTATATTAAAGAGAAAAATACTGGATCTACTGTTTCTTCAATTATTCAAGGATGCCTCAGAGTCTTGGAGACGGCTGTTCGTTTCAGGCTTGTTAAGTATTTTTCTGCATACATCCAAATATTAAGGTATGTCGCTCTAGAGGCTGGGTTTGATAATGAAATAGAAAATATCGAGCCATACCATATTTACTTAGAGTTCGGATCATGTAATCGGCATGCATTAAATTTAATGGCTCTCGGTATATCAAGATTTACGGCTCTACATTTGGAAAATAAGTTCGATTTACCCGCTGATGTTGAAGCAGAGGCATACCTTGAAGAAATAAAGAAAATCAATATAGATTCAATGGATATGCCTGCTCTTTGCAAACAAGAAATAAGAGATCTTGTCCCATAAATATGCATCCAAATTATGTCCGATAAAGACTATTGTTTGTGATGAGCTGCGTACGCTGGTGATTGCCGGTCAATGTTAGTCAGCGGCAGTCACTGGGCGCCATGACAATAACTTGATAATTTCTGTGAGGCGATCACGGGTTATGGAGGTATCACTTTATGAAAGCGAAAGCGTTTGATAAAAAGTTTGATGATAATAAGGTCTATATTATTGATGACTTGGTTCTGTCTACCGCTAAGCGGCCTAACCGCGAGCAGAGGCGAGTGAATGTTGATTTTCCGGTTTGGATGATTGAGTCGCTGGATAATGAGGCTGTGCGATTGGGGGTTACGCGGCAGTCGATTATTAAGGTTTGGTTGGCTGAGAGGTTGGAGGGTTTGGGTGGTGTGAAGGGCTGATGTTTCTTGCTGGGCTTTTTGAAAGATGGACTCTAGCGCCAGCCGTCGCTGGGGTGACGTTTTTTCGCTGGAGTGACGGATTTACGAGTACTGGGGGTTGCAAGAATCACAGGTTTTCTAGCCTGCAGCCTTTACAATTAAGCCCCCCTGAAACACCCAATGCCTCTTCTAGGCTAGCCTATAAATAAATTTCCATTTCCCAAGCTATTCACCCAGAATGCAAACTCGTTTTTTAAGTGGCGGGGTCTCATGGCC
>Ga0209815_1001564_pt1 | contig 14879 bp, 35 predicted proteins | sample CoawatmetaG00DNA_FD_187507 | JGI IMG/M metagenome (GOLD analysis project Ga0209815, IMG submission 187507) | Marine microbial communities from the West Antarctic Peninsula - Coastal water metaG002-DNA (SPAdes) (version 2) | ecosystem: Environmental > Aquatic > Marine > Coastal ...
TAAATTCGTTTATAGATTCTTCTTAGCCTACCTCCTGACGCTCCGTTGTTCCAATTTTTAAAATTTAATGTAATTGTTTTCATAATTCTATTTCGCCTATAATTAGTGAGAGGGACTTTACTCTGTTAATTTTTTAATTCTATCTGATATTATTTTCTCAATTTCTTTTTCAGCTTCCTTCCTTAATTTCTTCTTCTTCTTTCTTGGGGAATTAGTGTAATTCGTTGGAATTAAACGACCCATTATGTCTATTGGTATTGTTATCTTCATTCTATTTTGTCTTTTAAAGTCGTGAATAAACAAGACATATTATATGCATTTACATCCTTTAAGGTGTGTTTCACCTCTATTGTATTTATTTGCATATACTTTATTTATTTTCTCCACTTTACAATTGTCTTTCTATTTTTTTTTATAAATCGCTCTACTATACGCATAACACTTACCATTAAGAATGCGAATAATCCAATAGCTACAACTATTACTTTTAAAAATATCATAATTTCTTTTTTATTTGTTAATTGTATTGGGGAGGTAACCACACCCCCCCTCTACTACTCAGGGCTGAAAAATTAAATGCTTTTAGGTCTTACCCTTTATTTATTATTAATTATTTCCTGAGTGTTAATTTAAAGTTATGTTTATGCTCTTGGCCCTGTGTCTGGTGATAATCCACCTGTTCGTGTTTTACCTCCATACTGATCAGATTTTTCATTGACTTGTATTTTTACCCACACTTCTGCAAAGCGTATCAATTGTTCTTCAGTATACTCTTGCTTTCCTCCTGGATCAAATATTGTATCCCATTCATTTAATTCATCAGAGTGTAAAAATTCTTTTGCTTTCATAACTTATTATATTTCGTGTTCTTTTTTTATGTGTTCGCTTGCTGGTCTGTTTCTATTATACTGGTCTACATTAAAGTTCTTGTCGTAGTTTCTCCTTTCTGCATCTAACTTATAATATAAGAATGCTTGGAAACCGTTAAGGTGTGAGTCAGTAGGAAAGAAATATTTCCATCCCTTAGACATTCCTTTAGTTATATAATAACAAAAAGCAACCCCTATCTTTCCACTGCTCTTTTTAAAATTAATCACAGCAGTATGATCTGAAGTTGGTATAACCTCATCCACTAAAAATGATTCGTTATTTCCATTTCCTTTTCTATTCTTGTGAGAGAATCTCTCCGCTATTACTTTAGCGAATGTATGTAATTCTTTTGCTATTACTTTTTGCATGGCCAGATAACTACTATGTTATTATTCATATCGTTTTATAAAAATAGGAGTTTTTTCTCCTACGTAAGATCCTACAGTATTGTAGTAAAAATGTTCAAGAGCATCTTCTTCTTCTATCCCGTCTTCTTCTACTAAACTTTTAATACATAAATCCATATCATATACAGCTACAGGATTTGATCCTTCTGTTATTCCTATTAAAGCTGACTCGTATCCATCAGCAAGAAGACATTCGTTATCACTCAATTGTTGCATTAATTCTTCATCTATCATTTAATTCTTCTTTTATCTGTTACTATTCTATGGCAGTTAGCACACCTGACCTCACACTTGTCCATCTCTTTTGATATTGCATTAATACAATAAGCTTTGTTTGACATATCAGAAATTGCCAGAATCTTATCTCCTTTAACGTGATCAAAATCTAATACTAAAGGGTTATTCTCTCCACAATCTATACACTCTGATATTTCTTTTATAGACATTACAAACTCTCTATTTCTTAATCTCTGTATTTTGTTTCTTTTAAATGAACGGGCCTTAATTTCTTCTTTATTTTTTAAATAATGACGTCTTACTGCTGCTTTCTGATCTTTAGGATCTTTATAAGGCATTTTTAATTTTACAGTTCATCCTCCATAGACTCAATTATATCTTGCAATACTTTTATTAATTCTATACACCTGTCTTGTGCTTGATCATAATCTCTTTTCATCATATCCTCCTTCATATCATAGCCAAATCTATGTATATTATCACAGGTAAATTCTATATGGGCTATCATCTTTGAATCTTTAGGAGATACTTTGGCCATTTGTCTTATTTAACTATTTTTGAACATTAATTATGGACAAATTTAACAATTTATTTTTCTTTACCAACTATTTTAGATCTTTTTTAATTTAATTTTTTAAACTTCTCCTTAAATATCTTATCTATAGTTTCTTTAGATACATTAAAAAACCTTTCTACTTCAGTAACATTATTAGCTACCGAAAAAGATTTTAATATTTTATCTTTCTTTTCTTGGGTTAGACTGAGAAATGTTTTATTTTTCTTTGGTCCTCCACGTTTTATTTTAAGGCTTGGATGTGTCATTTTATACTTAATTTTAAATTTAGTAGATCTAAATACTCATCCATAGATATAAGCTGTACATCTGCTAAAATAATATACTTTGAATCATCCTTTATTACTTCTAATGCAAAAGTAATTGGTTCTTCATCATCATCCACAATTACACCTCCTAAAACTGTAGATATTAATTTATTTGTAGGAACTGAATCTACATTTTGCTCAATAAACTTTGCAATTTTTATTCCAGTCCTAATATCCATGTCAGAAATACTTTCCATAAAGTCTTCTGCTACATCATAGCCCGCCTCCCTTATATACTTCTGTTCTGCACCCATGTTTTTCTAATTCTTTTAATCTATACTCTTGTAATTTTGACAGTTTACCTGTTGGTCTTTTTACTTCTGAAAATAATACATCACAATTAGGAGGAATTGCAAGGAGATCGGGGATTCCATTCTTATTAGTCTTTATTAGCTTAAGAACATAGTATCCTTCCGACTCCAGTTGCTTAATCCTCTTTGCTTGTATTTGTTGTTCGGTCATTTCTTATGTGAACTCTCTGTTTGTCCGCAGTTAATACACCACCTCTCTTCATCTCCCATAAAATCATCATAAGTGTAAAACATATCGCATTTTTTTGGTTTGGTTAATACTTTAATAGTACCAACACTACCTCCTTCTCCTTGTTCTTCTTTTTTTATTCCTTTTTTCATAATTATTATTTACAAATTTATAAATTTTCTTCTAAAGTGTGTAAGGGTGTAGTCTTTCTTTTTTATTACAGCCTTGTATATATCACTCTCTATACCTCCTTTACTAAATATCCAATAGATATCATTCTTAAGTCTATCCTTAGTTGTCATCCGATCTCTACTCTGCCAATATGATGTAGCACTAAAGTCAATATTGTAATATACTAAGGCATTAGCCTTTCGTAAACTAATACCTTCTCTTCCACTTACAATTTGAAGTGCTATATTTTTATCAGTGGTATTAAAACAATCTAACTCCGTACATATGTCATCTCCAAAAACTTCTTTAATAGCATTTAACTCTTCTTTAAATTTATAAAATATACCTATTTTAAATCCTCTAAATTGTTTCTTTATAAACTCAGCCTTACTTAAATCAATTACCATAGAATTACCACTCTCAAACTTAATGGTTCCGCTACATAACTGATGGACCTTAGTCATTAATTTAACTGACGTGTCAGCCAATATTACCTCAGAATCACCCTCTACTACTAAATCTCTTTTTAGTTTGCTTATAAGCTTTGTGGTGGATGATTTCATCTCAACCTCTAATACATGCTCATTGGTTTGTACAACAAACCCAGCGTCCTTCTGACTAAAGTTTATAGTATAAGGAGACATAGCCTCAATAATTTTTTTACTTCCTTTTGAATAGTCATTGATATATAGACCTCCTATCTTTTTCTTAACTACTCCTACATAGTCATTAGCAAATTGATAGAAGTTTCTATAATGTCCAAATGGATTGTTAGGTATAAAATATACTTGATGATACATCTGAGAGTATGCCTCTGGAGTTGGTGTACCACTTAATAATATTACATAAGGATTAGACCTAAATATAATGTTCTTTACTTTTTTAGTTCTACCACTTGGTTTTGGAAATGCTCCCATACCATGGGCCTCATCACAGATAACTACATCCCATCCAGTCTGTCTAATTTTATGTAGAGACTCATAGTTTATAACCTCTAACTCAAACTGAGGCATTAGTAATTCAAAGTCATTAACAATACTTGATATTGCTTTCTTCTTTGTAATAAATAAAACTTTCTTAGCATCAATAAGATCACAAATTCCTAAACTTGTTAAAGTCTTTCCAGTCCTAACCTCCATAGCTAAGTAAAGAAATCTATGTTGTTTTATTATACCCACACCATCTGATATAATATGATTTTGGTACTCTCTAAACTCTATCATTTGTATATTCTTGATGTTTTGATTTACTTATATAACTAATCCATTTACCTAACATATCTTTTCCTTGTAAAGGATTACAATCAAACTTATAATTTCCATAAGATATGAGCCATTTACCAAACTTTATTCGGCTCACAGTCATTTTTGCTTTTGGACCATAGTCAGGATACTCATTAATAAAATCTAAATATAAATCATTTTGATAAATTCTTGTATCTAAACATAGCTTAGGGTTATCTATCCCATCAATTATTCCGCACCACTCAATAAATTCGTGAGATGTATCGGCAGATAGTACACGAGTCTTAAGATTTACAAATTCACTTTTTAACAAACCTTTTTCTAAATATAATTGTAAACACGTGATCATATAATTATCAAACTGACACCAATCATTATCATTCCATTCTCCAAACATTAACTTACCGAACTCTACCAATGGAGTAAACTCTTTAGTATAAAATTGACTAAGTTCTAACTCCCACTTTCTACGAGCAAAAGAATTACCCTTTCCTTTTATAGCATAGTTAGTAGTGATAGCCACCTTTGGAGATTTACTAAATGGTATCTTAATAGAATCTTTATTTTTCTTTTCTAAAGTTAATCCTTCCGTAACCACACTAAACAATCTCTCAAAGTCAAAGTGTTTTTTTACATCATCAAAACATAATATTTGAGTGTCAGCGGAAACTAATTGATAGGCAAATGATTTATCAAAGTTAAATGACTTACCATCTATCACTACTAACTTTTTCATTTGTGCTAACCCATTCATAAATAATCCCTTCCCTGTTCCTCCTTCAGGATTGTCAGATATAACCTCATCATTTAGTATTGTAGCTGGACAATAGGATAAGTTTTTCCATCCATGTAATAAGTATCCAGTAGTAGATTCCATAGATAATGTTCTTTTAGCATCCCCTCCCGATATATTATATATAAAGGTTTTAAAATCACAATCAGTAACATCACATACATCAAATACTCTATCAATAACATGATCCTTCCAAACATAACCTCCTAAATCTAAATAATCAATAGGAATAATTTCATTTTTAGTTATCTTAACTGCACAATTAATGTAGTAAAGATATGCTGTGTTTTTAGTGTCAGCTACAAAGTATACATTTATAGATCCAAGTAGAGTTAGAAATTCTTCTCTAAAATATTTTACACTTTCAGCAAAATAATTATATATACTCTTATCATCTATGTCTAAAAGAAAAGTTAATACAAAATCTTTTATTTCTTTTTCAGATGTATGGTCAATTAAATTGTTAGTTACCTTTACAAAAACATAACTTTTACTTCCCTCGGGACTAAACTTATAAAATCCATTATCTTCTAAGAATTGTTTAAAAGATATATGTATAATTTTTACAACTCCCTTCTCACTTTTTGTCCAAAACTTTTGTTCGTCTTGTTCTTCCTCTAACCTTTTTACTACATTATCTAAAACCTGATCCTCAACATCTAAGTTCTCTGCAATCTCAGATTTAATTTCAGAGGCAGTAGCCCCCTTTCTTAATTTTCTTTTAACATTATTTACCTTTTCCTCATCCTCATAATATTTAGTTCCAAAGTTTTGTACTTGCTTATATGCTGAATTAATAGTTCTTATTATTTCATTTTTTGGAAAATCTTTGCTTACAAAATTACCCATAACATACTCTGCTAAAGTTTTATTAATTCCAAAGTCATTAAACGCTGATGCCAATATAAATACATTTTGATTTCTCTCTCCACTATTCAAACCATACTTTCTTTCCCACCACTTTAAAAGAATTTCTATAATCTTATTCTCATTAGTTATTGGTATAGTCTGTACATCTTTATGCTTAACAACCTCTTGATACTCTTGCTCTATAACTTGATTAAAAATACTTGACTGCTCATTAATATATATTAACGGATCATAGGATTCATAACATACTCTTGATACATTCTTACAAGATATATCAAAGTATTCACTATCATAATGATATTGTAAAGAATTAAAAAATTGTTTATGTGTTTCTTCTTCTGCTGGTATCTTAACTAATACCTTTAATCCTAAACCACTTGGTGATATAAAAACAGAAAATGTATATCTGTCTTTAGTTAGGGTTTCTTTTTTTTCCAACATATCTTTCTCTGAGGGAAAGTTATCAAAGTCTAAACACATAATTCCACTATGCTCAACTAAAGAAGAATCATTTCTTTTAGTAAATTTACCACTAAAACATATAGCTGGTAATGATTGCTTTAATTTATTTCTTATTTCTTTATCCTTTTCTCCTCTTATTGACTTTACTATGTCTTGGGATGATCCTACTTGAATCCTTTCTAATATTCTTGATACGTCTCTATAGAAAGGTTGAGCAGTATCTTTAATATCTTTAAATATTGTTATTTCCATTTTATTTGATTTATTATTTATTATGTTAACTTTATGTTAACTTTTTTTTACTAACTACTACTTATATATTCTTTATTTATGACTATATGATAAGAAATATATATATATATATATAAAAGAAGTAAGTTTAGGTTTAGGCTTTATATAGAGAGTATATAAATTACAAGTAAAATCGTCATCTCATCATTTTTAAGAGGAAAGAAAAGGGGCATGAAGCCCCTAATCTATTCTCTTGGGTTGAAATTTAGAAAGGTAAATCTTCCTCAACTGCTGGTGCAGTTTCTTTCTTTGGCTCTGGTTTCCATGTGTCAACCGCTACATAATGAGTATTTCCGTACTCATCTACCGCCTTTTTTTCTTGTACAAGTAGTTTGATGTACTTCTTTCCGTTGTACTCAAACATGTGTTCTTGAGGTAAGTCTGTTAAACATACGCTACAAGCAACTTGGTTTCCATCAAATTTTGATGTTCCGTTTCCTACATAGATCTTTTCTGACATGATTTAATTTTTATAAATTATTTTTTCCAACTGATTCATTGTAGCCTCCATGAGATTATCTCTTTCGGCTTGAGTATATAGATTGGTTGGAATTTCAATCCATACACTTTTTTTTGTTACATTAAAGTACTTCTTTAATGATATAATTTTCAATATCTTCTTTAGCATTTTTTCCATAAAATTTATTATACACTTCTATTGCTCTTTCTACTTTTTCCTTACCATTCATTAGAAATGTTTGTGATGGATGGTATATGCCTAACTCAAATGTAGTCTTATCAACTACATAGAATACCATAGGCTTATCAAAGAATTGTTGGTATAGGTATGCTTGACTATCATAGTTATATTTCCTCGCACTATACTTAAAGTCCTTTATGTTTCCAGTAGTTTTAAGGTCAATTAACATATCTTTTCCTACAATATCTGCTTTACCCTTCCACATCATACCCATAACCTCTTGTACTGCGGGTACTTCAAACTCATTAGCATCATCATAGATATCCTCAAAGAACTCTAAGTTATATTTCATTACAAGTACTGCACTATCTATTTTAGCTTTTTCTTTATCTAACATCATTAAAGTCCTACCATAACCAAGTATTTCTTCCTTGTACTTTTTAGAATTTCTACTTGTTACATCTATGCTTGTAAACTCTTCTGACACTAACTTCTCAGGCTCTAACATTGCAGTATGAAAATACCTACCGAGTAGCATTGGCATTGTAAAGTCTTTAGGCTTTCTAAATTCTTTAGGGTTATTAAGTAGGGTTATAATATCTGAATTAGATAAGTATTGTTTACCAAACTCCCCATAGTAATGGTCATCATCTTTTAATTTTTCTAATATATCTTTCATAATTCTTTAAATAATTTTTCACCTTCAGTTCTTAATAATTCTAACTCATTTTCTTTATCTTGATCAAGTTTTTCAACCTTACTGAAATACCACTTAGCAAAGTTATCACACGCTGGTGGATCAGTAGATGCTACAACAGATATATTAATAGAATTATAATATACATTAACAAGGAGTTGATTCTTATCTTTATTTTCTCCTATATTTTTATAATAATCTATTGTAACTGAAAACCCCTCTTCACTTATTATAGAAGAATCATCATAATCTATCCAAGTTAATTTATCTAACTTAGTATTTATAAGTTCTTTAAGGTCTTTAAACTCCATTACTTAATGTATTTAGATATTTCCTTTTTTACCAATGGCTTTATCTTATACTTAACCTCTAAGTTCTTTACAATTTTAGGTAGTCCAAGATCCTTATTATCTCCTACATACTTTAATACCTTAGCAAAGTTTTCATCTCCAATATTTAATTCAACATGGGTTGGCTTACTTGGTACTGGAGTTTTACTTACTGCCATAGATGGCTTGATAGTTTGTACAATATCCTCTCCAATCCATAAACTTAATCCTAATCCATGCATAGCAATTGCCTTTGCAGTTGATCGTTGGATTGCAGTATTCACATCCATTGAAGTTACCTTTTCAATTGCTATTGAATTATTTCTATAATCCATAACTGGTAGGTAGTCTATATGCTCCATTCCCTCAATAATAATTCCTACCTTAACATAAGCAGTTTTACCATCAGTAAAAAAATTAAGTCCAGTATGCTCAGATTCATATACAACTCTTTGTGCAGTAGGGTGTTCTGATTTTATCATACTCCAAGCAGATGCCCAAGATAGATAACTAAACTTTCCTTTCTTTTCTGTTTTATCCTTTACAGATATGGATGATAAATCCTTAAAAATGTTTTCGTTTTTCATAATTTAATTTAATTTATTTAATTGTTTTTGTCTTTTTGAATAATTAATAAGTAAGTTTTCTCTACTTGTTTTTAATTTTTGAATATGCTTATCATTCTTACGAGTATTTACCTCATTCCTTATTCTATCCTCTATCATGTCTAATTTTCTCTTATAATTCATCATTGATAATCTTAAGCCTCCTTTGATCCATCCATGAATGAAAAATAAATCATACTCATCTTCATTGCAGTCTTGGAAGTAATCTCCATTTCTACTACAATTTAGTATCTGAATATCAGAGTCAAATTTCTGAATCTTAACTCCATAATTTATAATACTATTTTGTGAGTGAATGGCTTTATAATCACTTAATGCTTGAGAATATATATCCTCTATACTATGCATCTTGTAATTTATTTACCACATCTTTAAAGTCTTGGTCGCTATCAATAAGTTCTTTAGCTTTCTTATATCCATGTATGATAGTAGAGTGAGCAACTGAGTGTCCTTGTTCCTCCATGAATCTTTGGATGTATGAAATTCTAATTGGTCTCTCCATACATAAATAGTATAGCATTTGTCTTGCATCTACTATCTCCCTCTTCTTTGTTTTATCAAACATCTGATCCATTGTCAGATGAAACTGCTTGGCTATTGCTATTGCATAACCATCAAAAATATCTTTTTTCATATTTAATTTAATTATATAATATCAAGTGCAGTAGTCTAAATCTCGTTAGCCATTCTATTGATATTCCTTCCAATCCCTACTACACTTAATATTAAATTTATTTAGGTGGCTAAGATAATACTTTAGTATTACTTTACCAAATTTTGTTCAATTTATTTTAAATTATTTAATTTATCTATCTCAAACCTAAGATGATTAATGGCTTTCTCAATGTCCTCAATGTGCTTAGCCTTATTATCCATCCCTTGTTCAAATTTCTTTCCACACCTTAGTAAATAGCTGGTGGCAGTACCTATATTGTATGATAAATTCCAATCCTCAATTACTTTCCTTGCCTCATAACCATAGACCGATCCAATGTAATAGTTTGGTATATTAATATTATCATTATCTGAAACTTTAATAGGTAAATCATTACTACCGAATTTAAATAATTCCTCTAAATTTTCTATTTGATCCTTAGTTCCTTTAAATTTTATTGTCTTCATTTCTTTATTTTTTTAATGTAATCTGCCATTTGTTGTAGTTTTTGTATGATTTTTTTATTAGGATTTGGCTTTAATTTCTCTAATAATATCTTTTTATATATTTTAATTTTCTCCATTTTATTTAATCTATTAAGTTAATTTCACTAATTTGCTCTACATATTCCCAGTACATTCCTATCTCGGAATGTGTCTGCCCATCTTCTCCAAGTCCTACACAAAATACAGTATCCTTACCGAAAGGATCTTTATTACATCCTTTAGAATCTTGTTTCTCTAACCAATTCATAATCTCTTTACACCAATTATCTGAATCGTACCATTGAATGTAATTGAATGTATAAAAGGTTTTATCATTTGGGTCTTCATGTACATGTAGGTAATCTCCATCTGTTTTGTTTACGTCAATTTCATGTTTCCTTAGTATTTTATCAAATTCTTTTGACAAATCTCCAGTTTTTACTCCTATAATTACTTTGCTTCTATATCCCATTTTATTTAATTTTAATTTATACTGGCTTGATGATAGTCATTATCATCATCATCATCATAATACCCTCTTACCGAATTCTCTTCTCTCTCTATTGAAGCAAGACAATCTTCTAAGTCCCTTTTTTTATGGGTTTCGTTGTAATTCCCATACATCTCTATTTTCCTTGCCTTAATATTTTTCAACTCTTTATGTAATCCTTGTAATTTAGTTTGCATAATATATTTATAAGTGTCCTCCATATGAATGACCATCTTCATCAACGGGACATTGAAATCTCCATTCACTATCCATTTCAGTTTCATTCATTCCATCATAATCATCTACCCCACTTCCAAACTCTACTTTTGAGAATGTATACTTTGCATCCATTTGGTCAGCCCATAATTGCTCGTTATCATTTATCCAATCCATCATATCATCTTGTTCAACATCATTAGGAACTTCAATTTCTATCTCTGTAAACTTGTGGTACACACTTCTTTGTTGTATTTTTACTATCATTTTATTTAGTTTCTACTGAACACATTATTACTACACTATCATCTAATTTAGATAATTCATTTTCAAACTCTTCAGCCATCATTTCAAAGTCATAAGTTATACTACCATCTTTATTTCTCATATAGTATGCTGGTACTATAATTTGGTTTACTGCAATTTCTCTTTCCATTATTTTATTTTTAGTCCATCGTTAATTTTAATAGCTTTCTTTAAGCTAAGTGTCCAGTCTTTGATAACATTATCAATATTTTTATCTATTGTAGCATTATGCTTACCCTTAGATTTTTTAAGTTTCTCAATCTCTTGGATTAAGAATTCTTGTAATTTGTTGTTTTTCATCTTATTTATATTAAATTAATCATTACAGTACCAGCATCATACCACTCAGAGTACCATCCTCTTTTCTTTAACTCTTCTTCCCATTTATTAAGTACTCCAAATACTCTGTTATTATGATCCTCAGAATAGTAGTCATATATTACCTCTCCTTTATACTCCTCCATAGATTCTCCACATAAGTGTATACCTCCAGTGCCTCCGCTAAAGTCTTCTGATGTACCTACAAACTCTTGATGTTTTGATAACCAATTCATCATTTGGTTTCTTTTTATTGCTTTCATTGTTTATTTAAATTTGATTATTAATTCGTTTGCAAAGATAAGTAATATATATTTATTACACAAGTTTTATACAACTTATTTACACTTATCGGTAGTAATTATTTTTAAAGGCCATCCATTAATCGCTCAATCTTTACCAGCTCTTTGATGGATGTTAATTGCACATTTAATATTAATATTGATTTATCATTCTCTTTACTTATCTCATCACTATACTTTGGCATAATATCATCTCCATCATTGTTATACCAAAACTCCCCAATAATTTCTCCACATATTGCCTCTATCTCAACTAAAGAATCATTGTAGTATCCTCCAGTACCTTTGTGCAATGCCTTTGAAATCTTATTAACTATTGATTGCATCTCCTTAATTTGCTTATCTTGTTCTTGTGGTATCTCAACCTCATATACATCGTTAAATACTTTCATTTTGTGTGCTTTAAATTTTAGGAATCAACTGTTGACTCCTTGTACCACCAAAACCTCACTACTTTCGTAGCAAGGCAAATGGTGTCCAGCACACAATTTATCTATTTAAGGCATTCATTATACCTTTACCTATTATCCTTTGTCTTTCTCTAAATTCAGAACAATCTATCTCTACCTTATCAAACCATTTTACATCCTTACTATTATCTAATTTGATGATGACATCTCCATATTTATTTAGGATCTGTTGCTTGTACCTAATAAGACTATCTTTATCATACACTAATCTCATACTATCTCCTCCATTAGGCATATGTACTTGTCCTAAAAATATCTCCATTAACATATCATATGTTAACCATCTTAATTTCATTCTTATCATATCTATTATATTTCAGTTAATATTCCGTTAATCTCCTCATACTCATAGTCTTCAGGACATTCCCATTCAGTCCAATAGTAAATTTCATCATTGTAAGCCCATTCAAGTAGTCCATCATCATCTAATAAACTTAGAGGTATATCGTTTCCCTCTTCATCTTCAGCAGTCCAATCCTTACTCCTGAGTAGCTTAATTAAGTCCTTCTTATGCTTGATATATTCATTGTCATTGAATACATAACCATCATTCATTCCCTCTCCCGTTACCGAGCAACATCTTGCATATTTCATAATTATCTTTTTATTTCCTCCATTAGTAATTCAACCTTTACCATCTTAGTAATTGATGATAATGTTTCTTTTAAGTCCTTGATAGTAACCTTATTTTGAAGTCCTATCTCAACACTATAAACCATACTCTCCTCCTTTAAGTAGTATCCATCAGCATCCATTATTCCATTTGCATAAGCAAACTCATCCCATATATAGCTTGAATCATCAGTACAGATTATACTATCATTATAGTAACCTCCCGTTGATTTACCTACTTGATTAGCAATCTTTCTCATTAAGGATGATACCTCCTTAATCTGTATCTGTTGAATTTGTGTATCTAATTTCATGTTGTTGGTGTTAATTGGTATCTTATGATACTGACACTACTTGCGTAGTGTTTCGGCTAATAGAAGCCTCATCAGAGTATCTATTATTTGTTATGATGGTGTATGTGAGTCTCTATCAAATCATCAGAGTATCTCTTGATTACCTCATTCCAATCTATAAGGTTTATATCATTTGCATTGAATTCATCCTCTCTAACTAATCTGAAGAATGTTTGTAAGATATCCTCTTTCCAATACTCAGTATTATCTAACACTAAACATAATCGGTAGGTTTGGATGTTTGTGTATCCGTTAACCTTTACACTATCCATAATTGATTTACCAATTTCATCTCCATTCTCATCAATACAAGCATCATTCTGAGCATCTACCCAAGCATCTGATTGATATTTTTTAACATCAACTGCATCTCCATTCTCATCAAAATCTCCTAAGATATCCTCATCTCTGCAATCAGGACATATATCACAGAAATCATGTTCTTCTCTTGTCATGTCTTTATCACATACCTCACAAATAGGTTCAAACTCCTCTCCAGCTATTCTCGGTAGGAAATGCTCATCCTCTGCATATATACCTTTGAAATCATGCAGTACATCCGTTAACCTATGCTCTAAGTTATTTACTACTGCTATTACCCATTCTGGGTTTAATTCTACTACTCTGCCTATTGCCGTCTTACTATCTACTCCAAAGTTTAACTGCCAATCTTGGCTAAGGAAAAAATTCATTGGCATAAGGAAATTTAATCTTGGTACTAACATCTCATCTCTTTTCATCTTGTGTGTTTTAATGGTAGGAATCAATTGCTGATTCCTTCTACCTCGAATAACTCACATATCTCTATGCAAGTCGTTCGGTAGTGGTGTTTGGTTTTGTTTGATTAAAATTCCTTGGCTTTACAGTTTATACAACCTATATTTATAGGAAACAAATTACGACCTTTCAATCCATACTGTTTTACGCCCATACCAAGGGATTCTAATTTTATTTTGTTTTGTTTGCTGCTAAATTGTATAATCTGATTGACTCTTCAAGCCTCTTGATTTCTGTTGCAATTGAAGTTGTTTGTGCTGCTCCTTTTAATAAGTTGATGAATTTTGTTGTTTGTGTAGTTGTCATGTTTTTAAGTTTTAGTGATTAATTATGGTGCTTTAAGTTAATGTTGTGTTTAAATTCTGTGCAAAGATAGTTTATTAAATTGGATAATCAACTATAATTTCAAAAGAATTGTTGTTCCATATACTCAAGATACTGTAAGTGATTGATAATCAGCATACATAAGATATCTTAATTTACCTGGTAAATTGGTGATATGTTTATGTGTTTGGGGTGTCGATGGGGTACTAACAGAGACTTCTCTCTGTCTCATTCTCTTTAATGAGAGGGAAAGGTAGGGTAAGGTAGGGGAAGAAAGGGTAGTGTAGCTACATATTAGTGTAGTATAAGCAGTATAACAAGGGTGTACATGGGCTGAGACTGGGGGTGTGCATGGGGCTGAGACAAAAAGACGGATTAATTGCAATGAAAATTACAAAATCGAGAGGGTTGGGTCGATTTTATTTTGACTTTCTGAGAGCGGGTGCTTGGCGTATGACGTATAATAACCCTCAACCCCGAGACGTCTAAAAAAATTTTTTATCTTTGCTAAAATAAACACTATGAAAAAGAAAACTAAAAAGAAAGTAAAAACAACAAAAGGATATTAATAT
>Ga0209815_1001565_pt1 | contig 14872 bp, 17 predicted proteins | sample CoawatmetaG00DNA_FD_187507 | JGI IMG/M metagenome (GOLD analysis project Ga0209815, IMG submission 187507) | Marine microbial communities from the West Antarctic Peninsula - Coastal water metaG002-DNA (SPAdes) (version 2) | ecosystem: Environmental > Aquatic > Marine > Coastal ...
ATGTTAAAGCGTACGCAGCTATTTCTGACGATGAGCAACTAATTAAAGATAACTATAGTTTAATGCAATTGTATAGTCCAAGTTTGTCTATACAAACAAAACAAAGCATTGACTGGACTATAGAGGAATTTCAATATATGTTCAATAACACTGAGACCAACGTGATGATGTATCAAGATGGAATCAATCAAATTAACTGGTCCGATATGTTTCGCGAATTTAAAAGACTTCGCAGGGATAACAAAAAACGATGACAACATTAGAAATAATCTTATTGTGTGCTATTTTAGCCAATATGACATGTTGTGCTTTTAAAATGAAAAAGCACTAATTATTGTCTTACATAAGGAGAATAAATTATGTCGTGGTTAAAACCTATAGTCTTTGAAAATAACCCCATCCCAGTATGGCTTTCAAAGCTTGCGCCTATTGAAATCAATGCGCTTAGCTTTGGTCCATTTGTGATTTGTCGAGGCAAGCTTTCTGAGGAGACCCGGCGCCACGAAACAATCCATTTTCATCAACAATTGGAAATGCTTTTTGTTTTTCAATGGGTATTATATGGACTGTTTTATATTATTGGGCGTTTTACTACCGGCTCATGGAAGATGTCTTATTATCATAATCCTTTTGAAATGGAAGCATATGCTCATCAAAGCGAAAAAGATTATCTCAAAAGACGAAAATTATGGGCTTGGACAAAATATCTTAAAACTTTAAAAGCTGAATAAGACTATTTATCATATATATGAAAATATCAAAGACTCAACTAAAACAAATCATTCGCGAAGAAGTTCACGCGTTACGCCTGGAAAAATACGATAAAGACTTTTATTTGCTAAATGAGGGTCTTATCACAGAAGCAGAATTTTTAAAAAGGCTTGGAAGAAAAGCGCTTCCGTGGGCTACAGCAGCTGCCATGGCTGCGGGTTCTTTAGCTGGACCATCAACGGCATATGCCGAACCCCCACCAGTAGCCGCTGCCAGTGTTGAGGTTTCTCAAAACATGAATCTGTTTCTAGAAAAATACCCGGCTGCTGGCAACAAAAGAACGAAAAAGTTATTAAACAAATTCGTTCAAACAAAAGCCTCGCAAGCAAAAAAACAGATTAGCGACACATATATGTCAGATCAAAATTTTGATTCTTTCGCGAGATTCATTAGAAGCTTGGAAGGATTTGAAAACCAAGATATGCAGGCATTAGAAGCAAATTGGAAAGTTTACAGCGCCGCCATAGAAAAAAGACTAGATAGTATGCAAGTGGTTTCATACTATGACGACATTGATAGTGTTCCGTCATCTTATATCGAAAGAAATATACCTGCGTTTTATGACTCTGTTGAGAAAAAGATATTCATTAATCCACTCTTTTATATCAATAATGGCGGCTTTAACCATACAGATTTTAGTGAAGACCTGAAGGAAGAATATATCCACGCAGCTCAATTCGCAGCAAAAGAAGAACTTAGAATGCCCGTTGCTCATATGCAAGCAAAATCGGCGTCAGATCTGGGGATATTTCTAACACAGGAACAGTCTGGAATTAGCCAGACGGCTTATAATTATTTAACGTCTCCACAGGAATTTCATGCCAAAATGTTTAAGCTTAAAAGCAATTTAGCGAAACAAAGTCCTGAAAGCTTTGATGGAAACGGACAAATTAAGAAAGAAGCACTTCTGAGACTAATGGATTCGGAAAGCTCACCAGAAATACTCAAAGTGCTTGACCCAAGTAAAATTGATAAGGTCTTGGAATTTTTTAATATGGTTGCTCAGACTGATACACAAAAAACTTCACAAATAACTTGATCTATCAAATATATTATGTTAATCTTAAACCATACTTAGAACTCACTGGAGGAGTTAAATGAAAACCTTTTTAGTTACATTGTTCGTTAGCACTACCTTTGCATTGTCTGCCGCAGCCGTCCCCCCTGGAAACTCCAATTCGAATACTCGATCTAAATTCTATGATTTTGGAGATCAGGTGATTGATGGACAAATTAAACGCCCGATTGGCACCTATACAAGCGCTCGTGAAGCGACAAAATTCAGCCGCCTGCTTCGTCTTAAAAAATCTTTCCTTCCTAAGCTTTTTACTACGTCCAAAGAGCGTGTTTTTAAATAAAAATATTTTAATAATCGTATCGTTGAGTTATAAAATAGATTGACTTTTGATAAAAACTGTTTTATACTTACTCTATATTCTTAAATGACCGAGGAAAAATGAAAAATTTAGGTGTGTTTGGAAAAGCTTTCCAAGAAAACTTGTGTAAGTTGTTGGTGTATGATCGATCTTTTTGTGACCAGATGCAAGAAGTGTTAGACGTTGGATTTTTAGAATTAAAATATCTTCAAGTGTTTACGAGCAAACTCTTTGATTACAAAGACCAATACAAAACCCATCCCACAAACGGAACTTTAAATTCTATATTTAATACGGAATTAGAGCTTGAAAATGAAGTAATACGAAAACAAATAAATGATTATTTTGTGAGAATTCAAGCATTTCCTGATGTAGCTGACAAAGAATATGTTAAAAATAAGAGTTTAGATTTCTGTCGCAAACAAGTGCTAAAGAACGCGATGATGAAATCAGTTCCTCTTCTTAATGAATGTTCATTTGAAGAGATAGAAACTCTCATTACCAAAGCTCTTCGATTAGGCATGGATAACGATTTTGGTTATGATTATATAAAAGATTTTGATGAAAGATTTATGGAAACATGTCGAAATCCTATATCCACCGGCTGGGCTAAAATCGATAAAATTACGAAAGGTGGTCTGGGCACTGGAGAACTCGTAGTAGTTATAGCTCCCACCGGCGCCGGCAAATCTCACGTTCTCGTGCATCTAGGAGCCCAGGCAATAAAACAAGGTAAAAACGTTGTTCATTTTACATTAGAATTGGGCGATACCATCGTTGCCAAACGATATGATGCCTGCCTTACCGGTATTAACTTAGACGATGTTATAAGTCAAAAAGAAGCCATATATGAGCATATTAAGGATATAGACGGGCAGCTGATTGTCAAAGAGTATCCTACAAAATCAGCCACAACTGTTACGATTAAGAATCACTTAGAAAGGATTCGTCAAACACAGATGGAAATTGACATGATTATTGTAGATTACGGTGATTTGTTGCGAAGTACCATCGCTAATAAAAGAAACTCAGAGAAACGACATGAGCTAGAAGGCATATATGAAGAACTGCGCGGCATAGCTCAAGAGTTTGAATGCCCCTTAATTACGGCATCTCAAACCAATCGAAAGGGCTTAAACGAAGAAGTAATCACAATGGAATCTATTTCAGAAGCATTTAATAAATGCTTTGTAGCTGATTTTATCATAAGCCTATCGCGTACCATTAAAGATAGAAATTCCAATATTGGTCGTTTGTTTATTGCAAAAAACAGAAATGGTCCCGACGCTATTATATATTCTGTTTTTATGGACACAGGAACGGTTACAATAAAAGTATTAGAGCAAGATGATGTACAAAGAATTCAACAACAAGAGCAAGACAGAAAAAACAAGTCGGACATGAGCACAGCACGCAAAGTTTATAAAATGATGAAGGAGACGCAAACATGACGCAAGGACTAGCTAATAAAATCTTATCGGACATAACAGTGCATATGAAGTATGCTAAATATTTACCTACTAAAGACCGCAGAGAAACATGGAAAGAATTAGTTAGTAGAAACAAAAAGATGCACACTAAGAAGTTTCCTGAGTTACGTGAGCAAATCAATGATGCTTATAAGTTTGTGTATGACAAAAAAGTGCTTCCTTCAATGCGTTCCATGCAATTTGGCGGGAAATCTATTGAGGTTGCGCCAAATCGCATATTTAATTGCGCATATTTGCCTATTGATGATTGGCGTTCCTTTGGTGAAACAATGTTTTTGCTTCTAGGTGGCACCGGCGTTGGCTATAGTGTACAATTCCATCATATAGAAGCGCTTCCAGAGATAGTTAAACCATCAACCAAGCGCACTAGACGACATCTTATTGGAGATAGCATTGAAGGATGGGCTGATGCGGTTAAAGTGCTCATGAAATCTTATTTTGTGGGTGGTTCTAAGATTCGTTTTGATTATAGTGATATTCGCCTCAAAGGCGCACGCCTAGTCACTTCTGGCGGCAAAGCGCCTGGACCTCAACCTCTTCGTGAATGCCTCGTTAAGTTAGAGGGTATTTTAGCCGAGAAAGAAACAGGCGATAAACTTACATCTATTGAAGTTCACGATATGGTCTGTTATATTGCAGATGCTGTTTTGGCTGGTGGTATTCGCAGAGCCGCCCTTATCTCATTATTTAGCGCAGGCGATGATGAGATGATATCAGCTAAAACTGGAAATTGGTGGGAGAAAAATCCTCAACGTGGACGCGCAAATAATTCTATTGTGTTGATGCGCCACCGCGTTACAAAAGACTTTTTTATGGATTTGTGGGCTCGCGTCCAAGCTAGTGGTGCGGGAGAGCCAGGGTTTTATTTTTCCAATGATAAAGATTGGGGTACCAACCCCTGCTGCGAAATTGGACTAAGACCATATCAATTCTGCAATCTTACAGAGATTAATGTTTCTGACGTGTCATCTCAAGAAGATTATGAAGAGCGCGTAAGAGCCGCAACGTTCATAGGCACCCTACAAGCCAGTTATACTGATTTTCATTATCTACGTGATGTATGGCGCAGGAATACTGAAAAAGACGCGTTAATAGGCGTATCCATGACTGGCATTGCATCTGGAGCAGTCTTAACACTCGATATGAAAGCAGCTGCCAAGATTGTCAAAGAAGAAAATAAGAAGACCGCTAAAGCTATTGGTATTAATGCAGCTGCTCGTACTACATGTGTAAAGCCAGCTGGAACGACCAGTTTAACTTTGGGCACTTCTAGTGGTATTCATGCATGGCATAACGATTATTACCTTCGTCGTTTAAGAGTCGGTAAAAATGAATCCATTTATACTCATATGGCGATTTATCACCCTGAACTTGTTGAGGATGAATATTTTAGACCTCATGATACTGCGATTATTTCTGTGCCACAAAAAGCCCCTGATAACGCTATTTTAAGGAATGAAAAAGCGCTGGACCTTCTTAATCGTGTCAAACATGTTAGCCAAGAATGGGTTAAACATGGTCACAGAAGAGGGCAAAACACTCATAACGTTTCTGCGACTATTTCGATTGCGGAGGAAGAATGGGATAGCGTAGGAGAATGGATGTGGGAAAATAGAAAAGTTTATAATGGCTTATCGGTTTTGCCCTATGACGCCGGCACTTATATTCAGGCGCCTTTCGAAGACTGCAGTGAAGAACAATATAACTATTTTATTTCTAAACTAAGCGATATCGACCTTAAAAAAGTAGTAGAACTAGAAGATAATACAGATCTTAAAGGTGAACTTGCTTGTGCGGGCGGTGCGTGTACCATCGATGCTCTTTAAAGAGTGAAGAGAATTTGTCCACAAGAGTATAAAAAAGTTTCTGAAAACAACACTTGACTTTTAAATATATTATATTATAATGCTAATATTGGTTTTAACAAGGAGATAATATGAGCCAGCTAAATTTAACAGTAATTGAAGATTCCGTAGATGAAGAAGCCACCAAAGAACAATATGTAGTGAACTATCTTAAATCCATGCTTGCTTTGGAAGAAGCCATGGAGCCCTATAAAGAGCAAAAGAAAGAACTTCGCGCGGAGTATATCGAAAATGAATGGCTAAGTAAGGATGAGATTTGGTCTGCTGTAAGGGCATTTCGTCTATATAACCAAGCCGCAGACTTAGATGAACTAAATGATATGTTCGAACTCATTGAAAAACAGTTTGGAGCGCAGGAGCAGCCATGAACTTCATTCCGATCAACCGCCACGTTTTGCTAGGCGATATCCCTCAAGACGTAGTTAAAGATAAGCCAACAATTCTCTTGCCGGAAGAATATACAGCTAAAATTAGTCCATATGCAGTGTATGAGGTTATACAATGTTCTTCGGACTGCTCCAAGTTAAACGTTGAGGATATAGGCAAACTAGTAGTAGTTAATCAGTCTATGGTTGAAGTTGTTAGTGTAGACCAAGGAGAATTTTTGCTTATTCTGGAAAATCATCTATATGGTGTGCTAGAGGACTAAAATGCAAATTAGCGTTGAGCTATACGGTGATGAAATAGGCAAAGTAGATTATGTAGCACACATGGGTGATGACCGTACGGTGGTTAATAGCGCTAGAGTCTCTTTTGGGAAAGAAGTAGAAAATATGTCCAAAAGAGACGAAAAGCTTATTAGCTACCTAATCCAACATAGGCATACATCCACTTTAGAACACTGCAGCGTTACATTTCGTTTCAAAGTGCCTTTGTTTATTCGTTCTCAGCATCATCGCCATCGCACGTGGTCTTATAACGAAATTAGTAGGCGGTATACAGATTTTAATTTAGAATTTTATGAACCTAAACTATTTAGACAGCAAAGTGAATCAAACCGACAAGCTTCAACAGATTGTTTGTTTGATCCATACTTGGAAGGTGTATTAGGTTTGGCTTCTGAAGTAACCAAAGAGCATAATGAATCGTCTATCTATCTTTATAATAGTCTTTTAGACGCCGGTGTCTGTCGAGAGCAAGCAAGAGGAGTATTACCTCAAAACTTGTATACTGAGTATTATGGCACCGTCAATCTTAACAATTTATTAAAATTTGTTGATTTACGTATTCACGAAGGAGCGCAATGGGAAATCCAACAAGTTGCTAAAGCGTGTAAAGACATTGCAAGAGATCTTTTTCCAATTACCGTAAAAGCTTTTGAAAAGCATAGGATGAAAAATCATGATAGCTGAATATCTTTGTATAGCCGTATTAAACATGGGCATGCCCAATGCAGAATATGCATGTGAACAAATGGAACACGTAGTCAATGCGTCTGCAGACTTAGACTTTCAGCCCGAAGTGTTGGTGGCGCTAATTCATTATGAAAGTAGGTGGAATCCTCGCGCAATTAGCGGAGGGGGAGCTTGTGGTTTAACTCAGGTTCTCCCTCGTTGGACCAGCCCGCGCAAAGACTGTCAGCAACTGTTGTTTGCACCAATTAGCATATATGAAGGAACTAAAATGCTCCGTCGCTGGATGGATAAGTTTGGTCGTGGTAAGCTATCACGCGCTCTGTGTGGGTATAACGCTGGCTATAGTTGCCGCGCAACGACAAGCAGAGGCTGGTCGTATGCTCGCAAAATACAAAGAATGGCACGTCGAATTAGAGCGCAGGCGAACTTAATTGAAGAAGACGGCTGTTGATTTGACATTAAAATAACGACTTTAACAACGAGTAGCACTATTTACAACACAGCAATATAGTTAGAAAAATTGCTTTAAGGAGACTATAATTATGATTGATTTGGCAACAGCAGTATTAATATATGCTAGCATTCTCGCTACCCCAACCGCGACAGTCCACGTGCCATTCTTCCCTAATGGAGAAGGAGCACAAACCGACCATCATACCGCAGTGGTAGAAGTGCATAGACAACAGACAATGACTACTTTAATTAAAGTTAAAAATGATTTCTTTGTTCCTAGCGCTAGCAATCCTGATGAAATGAAGCAAGGCATACTAATTTTAGATGCTGTGCAAGGCACATCGCTACGGGGAACCACAACTACAGAGCAAAAGTGATATATCCTGTCACTATTGGCTCTTGTGTTAAGTCTCTTCAACATGCTTATCAAAATAAAACTAAAATAATCTTAAATCAACTTGCTTTTCCGGATAGATTTGAGCCCTCACACGTTAAAAGCGCGTGGGGGCTTCTTTATACTAAATTAATGTTAGATGGATCAGTTATAGGTGGAGATACTGTGAAGACTATTCGCGTCACAGACGACTTTATACAAGTTGTGTGCGAGAGAAACATTATTAATAAAGTTGAATACAAGTCCTTAAGTGTTTTTTCAGATAAAAATATCATAGGTCTACCAGACACAATAGAAGAAATAGATGAATATAAGGTCATAGATGTTTTAAGAGCTACGTCGCTAGCAATGCCGTATAAACATAAAATTATTGTATGTGATGATAATCTAGTTAGCAAACTTCACATTATAAAAGAAAGCAATATTGTAGCTACTGAAATATATGCTTTGTCGCAGCTAAACAAAACTCAACTCAGAGATTTTGAGTACTCCGATACCATGGTAAAATTTAAAAGTGAACACCTTTTGGAACAAAACAGTTTTAAAGGAAAATCCATCGATGGCAAACGACGCGCACCTATAACTTTACAGGTCATTAAACGTATTGTCCACAAAAAGATGGACCGCTATAAAGAAACAGAAAAAATACAGTTTATATATGGAAATTAACGAATTAGTCAAGAATAAGCATAATTTTAATTTAGCGGGAATCATCCCCGTTGCTGGGCAACCCTTAGATTTTAATTTTCCATGGCACGATGCTCTTGCTCCAATTGGACATAATTACTTAGCAGTAGAGAAAGCAGTCTTTAATTGCGCTATTGCCGGATGCGATACAATTTGGCTTGTATGCCCTAAAGATATGCAGCCTCTTATTCGTTATAGGTTGGGGGACTACATTGTAGACCCAATTAAGTATTATGAGAGCGTCAAATTTGCCAAGATACCTAAAACCAGAGAAATACCAATATATTATTGTGCAATGGAGCCAAAAAATGTTGACAGACGAGATTGTCTAGCATGGAGCATCATTACAGGCGCACAGTATTCTTATCAGGTAGGAAAACAAATTAGCCGATGGACAACACCTGACAGGTATTTTGTGTCTTTTCCTTATGGTATGTTTACTCCTTATTACATGAGTGATGCAAGAGCAAAGATTAGTAGCAATGACCCGTTTTATGTGTCATATGAAGGTAAGAGTTTTAAAGATGGTTTATATCTTCCTTTTACTTTCACTCCTGAAGATTTTCTACAATGCAGAAGAACATTTAGAAAGAATGAAGCTAGGGGCTATGATTCTAATGTAGAAAGGTTACCTCTTGAAGAAAGATACACCGGTCGTTATTTTACGCACGATTTTGTGTTTAATGAAGTAATTACCGATGACGCTACGGTGGTGGAACTTCCATGGTATTATGATATATCCAGCTGGGATAAATTAAAGCTTTGGTTGGGAAGCGAACATAAACTTAAAAAGCCTCCTAAGTTTATATCTTCTTATAATGAATGGAATCCTCTGGGAAAAGATGTAGAAGAATGATTAATTAGGACTAATTATAATAATGAAACTCCTATTTGAAAATTGGCGAAGGTATTTAAAGGAAGTCGATCCTTTTGCCGCAACGCCTTTAGCTAAACCAGCGCGCTCCAAAAATGTTGGCGCTGCAGTCAACACATCACTATCTACTACTGCTCCTCGCCGCGCCGGTGATATACCAGAAGAAACACGTGAAAAGTATTTTGGCGCAAATCCAGATAATTTACCGTGTATTCAAGATCTAAGAAGACCACCAGAAACAAGAAAGCGTCAGCCGCCAGGATCGCCAAGGGTCAAAACTATTATAGTTGACATTGCGAGCAAAGCCTATGACTTTTATGATTGTATGGAGCGCGCCGGTTATAATAAAATAGGCGAAGGCACCTTTAGAACAGTATTCGATATCCCCAATAAACCACATTTAGTTCTTAAAACCCCCAACCCTGCTAGGATGTTAGAGAGTCCAAGGAATCGTAGGGATATCCTAGAGATGAACAAAAGAGAAGCGCAGGGGGCCTTTCAAACAACTTCAGATTTAGTTGTAAAAGTCTATGATAGTGCAGAAGATTATTTTTGGATCGTATCAGAGAAAGTTGTCCCCATAAAGACTTGGGGTGCAATGCAAGAGTTTTTTCCAGTTTGGAAACATGAACGTGCTGAAGATTTTGTATCTTGGTTTAAGAAACTGATTGACTCTAAAACATTACCTGACGTTGCAGCAGAACAGATAAATAAACGAGCAGAATATCGAGCAGAACATGATATGGGCTACGAATATAAAGAAAGAGGAAAAGAACTAGTTAACGATCCTCTTATTTTGGACATTCGTGATCTTTTAGGTCAGTTTAAACTTCCGTCTCGGGATATTCGCCCACACAACGTTGGGTATGCCATGCGAAACGGAAAAAAACAATTTGTTATAATCGATCCCGGATTTATGTTGGATAAATTGGGCATCGGCAGTCCTACAGTTAGAAGCTGGACACCGGCGGCATTAATGGACACTAATGCTGCTGCAGCAAATTTGATGGATTTAAATTAATATAAGGAGCCAATAAAATGAAAATCACAAAATCGTTATTAAAGAAGCTTATTAAAGAAGAGTTACAAAAACTATTACAGTGACCAGAATTCGGTGGGGAGTCTCCTCACGCTGGACACGAACATCCAGGGTTTCCCTCTGAAGCGACGTGTGAAGAAATGCATCCAGGCACAGAACACGAGCAATGGTTATTACAACAGGGAATTTGAAGACTAATGAAACTACTATTTGAAAATTGGCGACAGTATATAAGCGAAGATGCCATTGATTTAGCATCTCGTCGTAAAACTAATGAAAAAGAATTTGTTTTTAGCGCAGACGAGCTTAACGCTCTCAATAGCGCCATGGCTGAAATTGTTAATTCTGCAAAACAAGTTTTAGGCGCAGATGGCGAAACACCACAAGTTTCTCCGGAATCCCTAGAACAAATTGAACTAGCGGTACCAATGCAAAAGGTTGCAGAACAAACGGGTAAAGAGCTTGGATTAACATCACAACAAGCTAGCGAAGCTAGTCCAGAACAAATGGGTCTTAGAAAACAATACTACGGACCAGAGGGAGAATTAACCAAAGGTGGTCCAAAAGCTGTCAGAGGCTTAGAAAAAGGTCTTGGTCAAATGTCTGCTGAAGAATTTGAAGAAACCGGATATGTCATGAAAGTACCTCAAAGTGTTCTAGATGACTTCAGACAATTGGTCGAAAGCACAAAAGAAACTGACGGACTTTATGAAGAAGCTAGAGATTGGTACCATGATATACGACAGTTACTCGATAGAGAGACAGAGAGTGACCGCGACAGCGCCTTACTGGGTCTTTTGATTGCCACCTACTCTCCACGTGCTAAGTTCGCTCTAAATCTCTCGGAAGCGGTTTTTATGTACAAGGCTGTACAAGAAGATGCCCTAGAAAATCCAGAAGGTCTTATGGCATATCTTGAGACGTTTCCAGGCTCAGAAAAAAGAACCGCAGGAGAATCTAGAGGATTTACAAACGCACACAAAGTTCCTAATTTTGCTTTAAATCTTATTGCACCAGGATTAGCTGGTGAAAAAAGTGAAACTGGAGCAATTGCTTATAATGAAATGTATGAGTGGAACTCTACGATTGATACCTGGATGATTGATGCTTTTTATCCCTCGCTAAGAAAAGCTTCTACTGCAAAAGAGTGGGATGGTATTAAAGGTCAACTAATGTCTAATGTTGTTTCTTATAGATACATGGCAAGAATGGTTGCGAAAGAAGCTAGAAATTTAAATCTCTTACCACACGAACTTCAAGCTTTAATCTGGGTTTCATCCCAGATTAAACAAACTGGAGAAACAGGATTGGGAGTAACAACACAATTTGCTTTTAACCAGATTCGAGAAGCAATCACAAATATTGCGGAGATCAATGATGACTTAAGAGCAATTAAAAAATTAGATGAAGATGACTGGCTTGGAACAATTATTGATACAATTGATAATAAAGGTTTTGAAGATGCATCAAAATATCTTTTAGGAATTAAAGATGAAAAAGGAAAAATAACCACACCTGGGATTAGAAGCATTACATCTAGTGGCAAAAAAGGTTCGGCATTTAAATACTTTCCAGCTCCTGAAAAGGTGAAAAAAGAAAAGGGTCCGAAAAAGGCAAAAGCAAAAGGCGCCAAAGAAGAAAAAGAAATGAAACCGTTTCAAGATCCACAGTTTAGTGACCTTAAGACATTTTATGTTATGAACAGTGTTATACAGATGCCAACTGGTAAATTTAATAATTTATATGATTCTATTATGCTTTATTTAGATCCTGAATTTTCAACTGATAAAGCTACGCAGCATATTTTAGGAAGATTTGATCCAGAATCCAAAGCGAGCAAAGACTATTTTATAAAAGAAAATAAAATTAGGTTAAGAATACGAAGGTGAAATTACTATTTGAAAATTGGCGAGAGTATTTAAATGACGATCCAGCAGAAGAGGTTATTGATGCTTTAGTCGAAATGGGTGGTGAGGAAGATGGAGTGACAGTAACAGGTCCGGCGCCAATAAAACAAACTTCTCTTTCGACCCAAAACGGTTTTATATGGATCCATTGGATTGAGGGAGATGGCAGTGGAGGCGCCTGGAAATTTCTTCATAATGTTATATCTCAAGTCGCACCAAACACTCCTATTGCATTAGAAGCCAACTATGTGTCGGCGCCGTTTTGGTTTAAACAAGGTTTCGATGAAATTAGTATGGAAGAAGCAGAGGGAATATATCCTAATATTGAACCAGACAATAGTTTTTTTCAGAAAGAACCTGAACCTGCGGTAGAGGAAATATTATAAATGAAGCTTCTATTTGAAAATTGGCGCCAGTATTTAAATGAAAACATGGGTAGAGAAATATGGTACCATTTAACAACGTCAGACAGAGCCGAACTTATTGAAAAAGAGGGTCTTAAAATTAATCAAGAATCATGTTTAACCACCGAAACTGGGAAATGGGCAAAAGAATATTATGGTATATGCCCTATATACCTTTCTTTAGAACCCTATATAAAAAGAGAAGAACTGCCTGAATGGGGTTTAGAAAGTGCGGTCTTATTTGAGGTTGATGTCACGAGAATGTCTCTCGTCGCTGATTTGCAAATGCTGGTTGATAAAGGTGCGATGGTTGATCAAGACTCAGATATGCTTTGGTGGGAAGAAAATGAAGAACCTGAAATGTTAAAAGAGTTCTTAGATGATGGTGCAATTGAAATATCTCGTTTATTGAACGATCCAGATGTTGTTGATGCTGCGATCCAGACCACTAAAACTGCTGCTGTGACGGAAGATATCTTGCCCGAACAAATAGAAAGGAGTGATTATTAAGTGAAACTACTATTTAAAAATTTTAAAAATTTTATTACAGAAGGTGAAGTTGTTCCTTTTAGAAAGCCTTATGATATGAATGAGTGGGAACAATTTACTCAAGAACTTAGCGCTCTTTTAGCTACGTATGGTTTTCAAGATCAACAAACTGATTACGACAATTATGGTCAATTATATATAACAGTTAATACTAATTTAATTAAAGGGCAAGATTTGGTAGATAAAGCTGAAGGAGTTCCTTCTGTTGTTGGTTCTGGAAGACCTTTAGATATGCCTGAAGGAAATAAGCTTTATTGGATGAAAGACGAAGATTTCGAAGACCCTCAAGACTTTAAATATCACTGGGAGAAAGAAAAAGACTAATGAAACTACTATTTGAAAATTGGCGAAAATATCTTTTGAATGAAATGATTTCGCTTGAACAAGCCAAAGAAAATCTTGATCGTCAAGGTACACTAAAGATCGTAAAGAATTATAAATATGAAAATCCAGAGGCTAAGATCGACCAAGACGGATATCCGAGCAGTGAAGATCTGCGTGATCACTATAAAAGATGGCTTTTGAGCATAGTTGAAAAACGCACTGATTTAACTGATGACCAAAAAGGGCTGGCTGTTACTTGGTTAAACAAGCTTGGGCGACACGGCGCAACTGGGTTTGCGCGAGAGGTGATGAACGACTTTAACGTTCCCGGTGCTGATCTTGCGCACAAGCGTGCCCTGGGGAATTCTTTTGAAAAGTTTTTCCATAATAAAGATTTTATGCCTCAGAAAGATTTAATGAAAATTAAATCAGTTTCTGAATTTAAATTAATGGTGCATAAAGTAGGAGACGCTATCGATCAACACAGACGGTCAAAATTGAAATCGCCGGAAATGATTATCGAGGGTACAACATTTTTAAGAGGTGACTGGGTACCGAATGCATTAACGGTACCCCTTTCACACGAAAAACTTGAAACAGTGGGACACGACGGGTGGGTTATTATGGAAATCCACAATAAAGCAGCTTCTTGTTTTCACGGCACTGCAGATTGGTGTACTGCTGCTCCTGGCTTAGATTATTTTGAAAATTATTACAAAGAAGACGATCCATTGTTTATTTTCCAAAATAAAAGCAATTTAAATAAATTTCAATTCCATTATGGTACATCCCAATTTATGGATTCGAAGGATAACCGTGTTAATGACGAATCTTTTAAAGTATTGCACAATATGCTTAAGCAAACAGAAGCATATAATAAGTATGAGAGGCTTAGGATATTTGATTTAGAGAGAATGGTGAAGAGAGCGCCACGGGACATTGATGGATCACAGGCACAGGCGCAGATAGGTGAGATGAGGGAAATCCTGAATTCTTTAAAAGATCCTTATGGCATGGCAAACTCATTAGCAGATCTGGCAACTTACCAACATTTTGATATTCCAACATACATTTTAAGATGGCTAGCCAGTGAAGAGTTTTATAAATATACTGGAGTTGCTTTAAGAATTGTTAGATATCATCAGATTGTTCCTTCGGATATCTTGCAGGATATAGCAGACAATAATCCGAAACGAAGAACAAGGGACACAGCTGAAGCTGTTTTAAGAATGAGAAAAGCTCCGTCACACCCGCGATCAGAAAGAGAACTAAATGAAACTACTATTTGAAAATTGGCGACAGTATTTGAAAGAGGAGCAACAGTCATTAATGGGAGCTATGGTTAGTTTTGAAAAGGACTATACAATTAGTTTATCTTTAGCTA
>Ga0209815_1001568_pt1 | contig 14860 bp, 13 predicted proteins | sample CoawatmetaG00DNA_FD_187507 | JGI IMG/M metagenome (GOLD analysis project Ga0209815, IMG submission 187507) | Marine microbial communities from the West Antarctic Peninsula - Coastal water metaG002-DNA (SPAdes) (version 2) | ecosystem: Environmental > Aquatic > Marine > Coastal ...
GTTGCTGGATGGTGAGATTGCCATCGGAAGTGATCAGTTCAAAGCGATCGCCACCGGCCAGTTCATAGCGGGATTCCAGGGTCACGGTGCCATCGCGCAGCTGCCACGGCAGATAGGGAGCCAGGAAGTGGGCGAGAGTATCATGGCGAAGCCCGGAAAGCCGGAGCCGCCCGGCGGAGTACAGCGGGGTAACGCTTAATTCCCCATCCCATTCAATCACCTGCTCACCCAGTGCGGCCATCACAGAATACTGGCTGTCGCTGCCTTCCCGGGGCCAGGTGGCCAGGTCGTTCAGGGTCAGATCCAGCGGCGCAACCCGGAACTCGGCAGGGTCGCCGCCCTGGGAGAAGTCGCGGAACAGCAGTTCACCGCCGTCAATGGTCACCTGTTGGAAATACAGCCTGGGCGGATTACCCTTCTCGGCGGTTTTAGTCTGGGTCGCGTCCTCACCCTCGGGATTGGCACTGCGCCAGTCCCGGGCATAATTGATGTCGTAGTCCTGCAGCAAATCCAGGCGAACGTCCGGCTCCACCAGACGGATTTCTTCAAACCCGATGATACCGCGGAGCAAATTGAGGAAACTGAGATTGACCCGCAGGTGGTCAAACGCCGTCACCGGCTCCCCATCTGCATCCTTTGCAGAAAAGGCGTCTGCTTCCAGGCTGAAGGAAAACGGGTTGAACCGGACGCGCTCCACCTCAGCCTGCCAGCCCATGCGCTGGTCCAGCTGTTCCGGCAGCGACCGCTCCAGCCACCAGGGCAGAGCCAGGAAGCCTGCCAGGGCATACAGGCCCAACAACACGCCCAATGCGATCAGCAGGTTCCTGACCAGATGGCTCTTCCGGCGACTCACCACCCGGCGGCTTGCTACCTGGTTATTCTCCGCCTCTTTCTCTGCCACAAGTCTCTCCCTTTATCTGCCCACGGCACCGTAGCCGGCCATGGTGCAAGCATAGCGCCCGTGTACGGTGTTTGTCAGCGAATTCACCAGACCAGACACGAAACCTGACAGCGGCCACCGAACCCGATATGCTCCGCTGACGTATGACTCCCTGTGTTGATCAACGGAGACGAGCAGTATGGATATCGGCGATATGCGTCGGGATTTCGAAAGCGAAGGGCTGGACCGGGAACACCTGAACGAAGATCCGGTGCAGCAGTTCCAGACCTGGTTCGAGGATGCCAGAACGGCGGGCATTCTGGAGCCCAATGCCATGTCACTGGCCACCACCGGTGCCGATGGCATGCCCGATCTCAGAACCGTGCTGCTGAAGTATTTCGACAACCAGGGATTCGTGTTTTACACCAATTACGGCAGTCGCAAGGCTCAGGAGCTTCAGGAGAATCCCCGGGCCGCCCTGCTGTTCCCGTGGATTGGCCTGAACCGGCAGGTGCGTATTCAGGGTGCGGTCGAAAAGGTCAGCAAGGCGGAATCCCTGCGCTACTTTTCGTCCCGGCCCAGGGGCAGCCAGATTGGCGCCTGGGTTTCAGAGCAGAGTCAGGTCATTACGTCCCGAGGCCTGCTGGAGCAAAAAGTCGCGGAGATGAAGCGCAAATTCAGTTCCGGAGAAATTCCGCTTCCCAGTTTCTGGGGCGGGTACCGGGTGGTTCCGGAGCGAATCGAATTCTGGCAGGGAAGGCCGAGCCGGCTTCACGATCGATTTGAGTACGTGAGAGAGGGCGATGGCTGGACAATCCAACGACTGCAACCCTGACCGGCCGGCAATCTGGCTATGCCACCAGATTAACCGGAACCTGTCTCAGGCTCCGGCCTGGATGACCGCCGATGAAGGCGAAACCCTGGCGCGCCTGGAAGGGCCCAGGCGCCAGGAATACCTGACCAGCCGCTGGCTGATTCGCCAGGCCCTGGCCCGGGCCAGTGGTGAGGCTCCGGCAAGCTGTAATCCGGTACCGGGACGGCCCGTTGCCTCCGCCAGCCCGCAGGGCTGGCACCTGTCCCTGAGCCACAGCCAGGGGCTGACTGCCTGTGCCACCGGCCGGAGCGCCCTGGGGATTGATCTTGAACCGAGCCAGCGCCGGGCAGACTGGGCCAGAGTGACAACACGCTGGTTCACCGCCGTTGAACAGGAGTGGTTGCTGAGGGCGGACGATCCTTTCAGTTTTCTCAAGGTCTGGACTCTGAAAGAGGCCTGGCTCAAAGCGACCGGACGGGGCATCGCCGGCAACCTGCAAACTCTGGAAGTGCGCAAGAATTTCGAGCTGTACGGGGATCAGCCGGACCGACACTGGCAGGCCAGTTGTCTGTATGCCGAGGGCTTTCTGGTCACCCTGGTTTATCCCTGCGATGGCAGCCCGGATAACACCAGTCTCTGGCCGGAGATCACCTTGCTGGAACCACCGCCGGATGACTACAATCAGGAGCCGGCTCCCAGCCTCGACCTTACCTGGGAGCCACTGTTTCACCGGCTGATCAGAGCCCGACCCTAGCGAGGCCACCATGCCCCAGACCACCGGCCGTTGCCCCTGGTGCGGCACCGATCCACTGTACGTGCACTACCACGATACTGTCTGGGGGCGCCCCGAATACGACGATCAGGCGCTGTTCGAGAAACTCTGCCTGGACGGACAGCAAGCCGGTCTAAGCTGGATTACCATCCTTCGCAAGCAGGAAAGCTACCGGCAGGCCTACGCCGGCTTTGACCCGGAGCAGATTGTCCGCTTTGATGAGGACGATATCGCCCGCCTGCTGGCAGACCCGGGCATTATCCGGAATCGCCTGAAAGTTCATTCCATCATCCGCAATGCCCGGGGGTTCCTCGCTCTGCGGGATCAGGGCATCTCGTTCTCGGAGTTTCTCTGGCAATTCGTCGACGGCCGGCCGATCCAGAATCGGTGGCAGGCACTGGCCGAGGTCCCCGTCACCACCCCGGAATCTGAAGCCATGTCCAAGGCCCTGAAGAAAGCGGGCTTTAATTTTGTGGGCCCCACCATTGTCTACGCCTTCATGCAGGCCACCGGCATGGTCAATGATCATCTGGTGACCTGCCATGCCCACGCCGAGTGCCAACAACTGGCACAATGATCTTACCGGGCCGGTTGGTCGTAAGTTCCCCAGACACGCCATTTCGGGAGCTTTACGGTGCGCATTACCCTCGACGAACTCAAAAACCTGGAACAACCGGTGATCGACCTTCTGGAGATCCTCTCCCTGGAGGGGCAGCAATACATGGCACGGCTACACGGCCCGGAAGGCATGAAGGTGCTGTCCGATCATAAGGGGCAGACCCGGCTGTTCCGAAGTGCCTGGCAGATTCAGGACACGCTTTCTGGCTACACCATCCGGGAAACCCAGGTGGTGCATCCCTCGGCGTACCACGAAATGGTTGGTATGGCGCCGGCAGACATCGAACCCATGCGGATACAGGTACAGAGGCAGAAGTCGTGATCTCAGTTGCTCGCCTGGCCGTTCTGGTCGGCATTGCCGGCCTGATTCCATTCATTCTTGGCACCGCTGGCCTGTTCCTGATGCCAGCCAACAGCGTTGCCATTCTGGCGTGGTTCTATATTTACAGCGCCGGTATTCTCGCTTTTATGGGCGGAATCTACTGGACCATTGCCATGCAGCTGGAAAACCGCTCCTACCCGCAATCGCCCCTGGTGACCATGCTGCTGAGCCAGTTGTTCTTCGTTGCCGCCGGTATCGGGCTATTACTGCAGACGCCACAGAAAATCCCGCTCTACATCGTCGCGTTCCTGTTGCTGTATCTGGTGGACGCCCGCTGGATGCGTACCTACTGGCCGGCCTGGTATCTGAAGATGCGATTGGTGCTGACCACCGTGGTACTGGCCTGCCAGCTAACGGTCGCTGCCTGGTTTTTCCTGCTGCACGGTGCCTGATTCAGGCACCGTCAGGATCTGTTCCAAACAGCGCCTGCAGTTTTCTCAGGGCCCCTTTCTCGATCTGTCGCACACGCTCCCGGCTCAGGCCCATCTGCTCCGAGATGGTTTGCAGAGTCTCGGGTTCAATCAAGCCAAGCCCGTAACGCCGGGTCAGGATATCCCGCTCCCGGTCCGACAGTTCCCCCATCATGCGCTCCAGCCGAATCATCCGGTCCCGCGCCCGAAACGGCTGATCCGGGCGGGTATCGGCACCCGCATCGAGACTGTCGGCCAGGGTCACCGATCCGTCTTCAACCAGCGGAACATCGGTCGACACTTCCCTGGACGCCAGGGCTCTCAGTTCGCCAATCCTGGAGGGTGTGGCCTCCATTTCCCGAGCCAGCTCGGACTGGGTAGGCTCCCGGCCAAGGGAGTGATGCAAGCGCATGGACACCTTCTGCAACTGGCGGATCTCCTCCACCACATTCTCCGGCGTATGCACCACACGCACACCCCGCTGCAGGCAGCGGCGCACTTCTTCACTGATCCACCAGTAGGCATAGGTGGAGAACCGGAAGCCCTTGCCCGGGTCGTAGCGCTCCACAGCCTTGATCAGACCAACATTGGCATCCTGAATCAGATCCGACATGGGAATACCATGGTGGCCGTAGCGCCGGGCAATGTGCACCGCCAGTCTCAGGTTGCTCTGGATCAGGCGGTGACGGCAGGCCATGGCAAGGTGATAGGCCCGGCGACAGCGGGCCGAAAAGGCGCAGGCATCGCCCAGGCTACCCACCACATCCCGCAGGGTTTGTGGTGTATCCTCGGGTAATGCCAGTTCGGTATGAATCACCTTTAGCGACCGGATCAGCTTTCTGGCCAGACGCCGTTCATCGGTTTCGCTAAGGAGGTCATGCCGGGACGCATCCCTGAAATACAACCCGACCAGGGAATCCCTTTCACCATCGTTGGGCAGCGTCGGAAGCGGTCCCGGCCGGCTCTGTATCTGCATGGCTCGGTACCGGTTTGATATTTACAGGGAATACGCAGATCAGGCAGGCATGGATTCCCCTGCAAACAGCGGGAAACCGAAATACGGAAAGGCAGATATGACAGTGAGAGGAAGGGATCGGTCACGCCCGGCCATGAAACCTCACAGGTTGTGAGACGGCCGACCGGGCGCCCGATCTGGAGGCAAGACTCCTCCATTACCCACAGGCGAAGCGACCGGTTCCGCCTGTGGGTAATTCCTAGCTGGCGGTGGTTGATGCCGCCACGATGGCGTATTCGTGGTTATGGGGCTCAATCAGCGCCCCATGCAGGGCCACAATCGCCTGGTCGTATTTGTCTTCATCAATCACAAACTGGATATCCACCTGACGCATGCACTGGTGGATCGCCAGCACGCTGATGTCCTTGTCAGCCAGTGATTTTACCGAACGGGCAAGAATGCCCGGCACCTTCATGTCACTGCCAATGGCAGACACCAGGGCCACTTTGCGGGTACTGATTTCGGCATTGGGGAACTCTTCCTCCAGTGCCTTGACCACCCGCTTCACGTGCTTGAGCGTGGTATCCACGTAGTGGGTAATGGTATTGGCATTGGTGTCCTTGGACATGAACCGCACTTTGAAACGGCTCAGTACATCCAGGATCCGGCGGTCAGAACCCGGTTCGCCCTGCATGTCCTGATCGAACACCTCAATGGCAAATACGCCTTTGGCACCCGCGACAATCTCCACCTGGGGTTTTTCACTGACGTAGTCGCCGGTGATCAGCGTACCGGTATGCTCCGGCTCGAAGGTATTCATCACCCGCAGCGGAATCTCGTTCTGACGCAGACCTTTACCGGCCCGTGGGTGAATCGCTTCCATCCCCAGGTTAGCTAGTTGGTCGGCTACGTCGTAGTTGGTACGCCCCAACGGAACCACCTTGTCTTCACCCACGATGTTCGGATCGGCAGAACTCAGATGGTATTCCTTATGGATGATTGCTTCCCGGGCATTGGTGATCACCGCCGTGCGGCTGAACGTCATCTCGCTGTAGCCCCGGTCGAAGGTACGCATCAGGCCTTCCTTGCACTGGGCATAACCGGTCACGATTGGCAGTTCCCGGCTCAGGTCGATGGCGTCGAAGGCCTGCTTGAGCTTTTCATCCAGCGGCAGTAATTCACTGTCGCGCCAGCCGGTCAGATCGACAAAGCGGGCGTTGATGCCTTCCTGCTGCAGCTTCAGGGCAGTATTGAATGCACTGTGGGCTTCACCGATCCCTGCCAGCATCTCCCGCACGGTGAGCAGGTGTTCTTCCAGCTGGAACTGGCCGTAGGAGCACAGCCGTTGCAGGTCGATCAGGCAGCCCCGGACACCCTCGATGCGATCAGTAATAAACTGGTCCGCCTGCTGCTTGAGCATCGGATCGGCAAACAGCTCACCGTTGATGTCCGTCAGCAGTTGAATCAGTTTGGTGAGGTCGTCGCCCCAGGCCCAGTCGGATTCGGCATCGGCAAACAGGGCATAGACGCCCGGCTCGCCGGTTTTCTTGTGTTCCAGCAGCTCGTTGGTCACGCCGCCGTAGGCAGAGACCACAAAAATCCGCTGGTAGAGGTCGCTCTTCTTGCGCTTGCCAATAATGATATTGTCGCGCACGGCCTCATAGTTACTCATGGAAGTACCGCCGATTTTCTCGACGGTATGTTGTGCCGTTGTCATGTCGTTGCCTTTGCTATCCTGCGGAATGTAAGTGTGGGATGGCGGGCGTCTTACGACGCCTCGCTAACACCTTCCTGCATGATCTCATCGACACTCTCGGCCAGGATTTTCACACCCAGGCGCAGATCATCTTCGCTGGTGGTCAGCGGCATCAGGCACTTGATCACCTCATCGTTCGGACCACTGGTCTCGATGATCAGACCGTGCTCGAAAGCACGCTTGGTGATCGGCCCGGTCAGATCTGCATGCTTGGCCTCGATACCGCGCATCAGGCCCCGGCCTTTCATCTTGAACTCACCCGGGTACTTGTCGCAGATGGCCTGCAGGGCATCGCCCAGCACCTTGGTCTTCGCCTTCACTTCGTTGGCAAAGGCATCGTCTTTCCAGTAGGTTTCGATGGCGGCACGGGCGGTGACAAACGCCATGTTGTTACCACGGAAGGTACCGTTGTGCTCACCGGACTCCCACACGTCCAGTTCTGGTTTGAACAGCACCAGTGCCATCGGCAGACCATAACCACTCAGCGACTTGGACACGGTCACGATGTCCGGCTTGATGTCGGCAAACTCGAAACTGAAGAACTCACCGGTACGGCCGTTGCCCGCCTGGATATCGTCCACAATCAGCAGGATATCGTGCTTCTGGCACAGCTCGGACAGACCTTTGAGCCACTCGGCACGAGCGGCGTTCAGACCACCCTCACCCTGCACGGCTTCAACAATGACAGCGGCCGGCAGTTCCACACCGGAAGAGCTGTCTGACAGCACCTTGTCCATGATGGCCAGAGTATCAACGTCCTCGCCCAGGTAACCGTCATAGAACATGAAGTCGACATGCCCCAGGGGTACGCCCACGCCACCACGGTGATGCTCGTTACCGGTGGCCGCTACCGCACCGGTAGTGACACCGTGGAAACCGTTGGTGAAGGAAATGATGTTGGTACGGCCTTTGACCTTGCGGGCCAGCTTCATGGCCGCTTCCACACAGTTGGTACCGGTGGGACCGGTAAACTGCATCTTGTAGTCCAGACCACGGGGATCGAGGATGTGCTTTTTGTACGATTCCATGAAGTCGTGCTTGGCGGTCGTGAACAGGTCCAGACCCTGGCTCACGCCGTCCGCTTCGATGTACTCAAGCAGCGCTTTCTTCAGGATGTCGTTGTTGTGGCCGTAGTTCAGGGAACCGGCACCGGCCAGAAAGTCCAGGTATTCCTTGCCATCTTCGGTGTAGAGATGCGCGTTCTTGGCGCGGTTAAAAATCACCGGGAAAGCACGGGAATAAACGCGAACTTCAGATTCAGTAGACTTGAAAATTTCCATTGTCTTGCCTCTTAGCATGTCAGGTTCGAGGTAAATGCGCGGGAGCCTGTCGGTAAAACGTGTCGGTCGCAACAGACCCGCCGAGCGTTGCTTTAAGCCGTATGGCAGGCCCACCCCGGGTGGCCTGCCGGCTACTACAATCTCGTCAGTGGTTCACGCCAGAAGGCGTGAACACAGGCTCTCAGACAGGGTTCGTGAAAGGCCCGATGCGCAGCAGGAACTCAGAATCGTGCTTGCCGCCAAAGTGGGTCTCTTTCTCGAAATGCTCGTGGTAGGTGAGCTCGGCTCCCAGGTCACGGGCGAAAGAGCGGAACAGCGCCCAGGAGGCCTCGTTGTCTTCGGTAATCGTGGTTTCCAGGTGCGTGACATTGCTGCACGCGTCCCGGCCAACGATTTCCTTCAGCATCCGCTTGGCGAGGCCCTGTCCACGACCTTTCTCGTGAACCGCCACCTGCCAGACAAACACGGTCTCGGGCTGTTGGGGAGGGATGTATCCGGAGATAAAGCCGACCAGATCGCCTTCCTTCTCCGCGGCCACGCCGGTCTCGGCAAAGTGGCTGCACTGCAACAGGTTGCAGTAAATCGAGTTGGGGTCCAGCGGGGGGCATTCCGCAACCAGCTGGTGAAGCCTGTAGCCATCATCCTTTGTCGGTTTACGCAGGGTGATGGCGGTGGTATTCGATCCTTCTGATGTCATAACGTGATCAATTCGCTGCCAAAAGTTAGTGTTGAATTATATAGACCACAAAATATATTTCAAGTCGACCCCGGCCAGCCACTCAACACGGCCCGGGCCCGATCGTTTCAGAATAGACCGGATTGAAGCATTTGCCAGTGACAAATTGGTTACCGGAAAGACGGAAAAATGATGCCCTCCGGCACAAGATGGGTGCCGTCAGTCAGGCGTCTTCGATAGGACACAGCGGCAGGAGACCCTTCGGGCCAAAGCCTGTCAAACTGAGCCAGCCAGGCATCGATATCGTAAGCCACCGGCATCAGGGAAACATGCAGACCGGGCCGCGCAATTGCCGCCAACGGCTCCATAAAAGGGCTTGTAAAGCCAATGCGGGTAACGAGCCCCCGGGAGTCGGCACGCAGATTCCCCATGCCGGCCGCACCGTTATTGGCCACGATCCGTTGTTTTTCATCCACTTTACCGGACCAGATCACCGGCAGACAGGTATGGGTGCAAGCAATCAGGTTGGCACCGGTGGCGCGAAACCAGTACGCCAGCTTTTCCTCGCTGCCCGAGGCAATGGATTCGTGAGCCAGCCCCCACCCGGCCAGAGACTCCGGATCACCATGCAAGACCAAAACCTTTAGGCCTCCAAATATCAGGCAACGGTATCGTGGCAATAATGAGAGTTTCTTTTGAATATCGGGGTGTCGGTCCGCCACCACCTGCAGCCGCCCCATCATCTGATTGGACCGCTCCACCACTCCCTGATCCACATACTCCGGGTAAGCGCAGCCACAGCCGGCGCCGGCATTGGGGACCGAGAGCTCATAATCCACGTTGCCGAGAATCGCTGTGTGGTCCAGGATCCGGCTGTTGATCTCCCGGAACAGAGTGTCGTCAGCGTTAAACCAGTTGAAATCGCCATTGAAGACCAGCTTCACCCGGTGGCCATGGCGCTCCTCTGCGCGCACCATGGCCTCGATTTCATCAAGGGCGAAGGCATTGCCGTAAAGACCACCGACGATGTACAGCACATCCTCAGAAACATGCGCCGGCTCTCTGCAAAGAGACTCTGGCTTGTAGCGGTATGCCAGCGGGCAGCTGCGCCCTTCCTTATCAGCCATGATCTGGCCCCTCCGTTCTGGTCAGGCACCTTCGGCGGCCACCGGCTTTCCAGCCAAACGCTTTAACAGCAAGGGCAGGAAGAAACACACCGTACAGATCAGGAAACCGTAAGCATTCACGCCCAGCAACATCGCATAGGCACCGTCACCAATCGCCCAGCTTGATGGGATGAGGCCCACCGCCAACAGAACACCAAGACCAAGCCCGGTCCAGAAGCTGAGATGGAAGCTCCAGGGCGACCACTGGGTAAAACCATAGAACAGGAAAACCGGCGCCAGCCCCATGACCATAGTGCCCGAGATGGTCGTCGCCTTGAGGATGTCAGTACCGGCGAACATGGGCAGGTTACCCAGGAAGGCAAAAATCACCATCACCACGGCCCCCACTCTCATGCTCGGCAGCTTGTCCGACGCACGCCGCGCCAGGCGAGGCAGATCCACCGCAAGGGACTTGGCCAGTGAGGTAAAGGTGGAATCGAGAGTGGAACCGGCCGAGGTCATCATCACCACGCTCATGAAGAACAACGCCGCCAGCCCCAGGGACTGGCCCACTGCTGCGGGAGCGTTCCCCATGGCCTCAATGCCGTTAACCCGGGCGTGAACGCCCACCAGACTGAAAATAAACACCGCCACAAAGCCCAACAATCCGGCGACCACAAAGCTCTTGAGCATGGTCTTTTCCTTGTTCACAAAGCCCCGGTCAGTCAGCACCGGATCGTGGAATGGATAACTGAACAGTTGCAACAGAGCCACCAACAGCAAGTCGAAACCAGCATTGAGCCGGAACTCACCATTAGTCAACAGGGCGCTGGTGTCGTTGGCAGGGATGATCAGGAACAATACCGCCCCCACAAAGAACACAAACACGAAGGCCTGAATCACATCGGTGAAGATCGAGGACCGGAGACCGCCCTTCAGACTGTAAGCCAGGGTAAACACCGTAAACAGCATCGCCGCCGCGTAATACTCCCACTCACCGGGCAACCCGAAGTAACCGCCCACCACCGCGGTGTTACTCCAGACCTCGTTATAGAGCCGGATAAGAACCGCCGCGGCAAACGCCAGACTGGCCAGCCTCCCGAAACGCGAGGTCAGAAAATCCTGCAGACTCCGGGCCCCGGTCTGGGTCCGGATCAGGTAAATCACATAGCCTGCCACCGGGATGGACAGCCAGTAACTGGCATAAGCCAGACCGCCCACCACACCATAAGCCGCCCCCAGATTCGCCGCATTAGTCACCGACTTGGCAAAGATCCAGCTGATAAAAATACTCGCCGTCAGCGACCACTGACCCACCGGGTTGCCCTGATCATCGGCGCCCTTATAAAAAGAGTTTGCGTTCTTGCTCTTGGGCGACAGCGCATACATAACCACGCCGTAGACCAGCAGGAATCCCCAGAACAGGGATGCTTCGGTAAAATTCATTGTCTTGTTCCTGGTTTACGGTTTAACGGATCTACGCAGGCGCCGAACAACTCGCCCCAAAGCGGTAGCACGAGAAACACCGGTGATGCCGCAGCATGATCCGCTCGTCCATACTCTCCGCCAGCGTGCCGCCAAGGTCATACTGCGGATCATCGTCCACCAGCGTGCAGGCATACACCCGCACCTGTTCGCCCTTCTTCACCAGCATCCGCGTATAGGTGCACATAAAGTGCGACCGGGATTCCTTCGTCGGATACTTCTCCATGCAGGTCTCGGTAATCTCCGGGCTGCCATCTTCCGAACCAGGCGTGCCCAGGTCCGGAAACGCGGTGAACGCCAGGCCCTCCGGAATGCCCCATTCCCGGAAGATTCCACGGAACGCGGCTTCGATATCAGCCGGAATTTCCTTCGGATCGGTCTGGCGGGCAATGGATACCTTGAAACCCTGTTCGATCAGCCAACGGATGCCCTGCAAGGCCTCATCAAAGCTGCCCTCGCCGCGGTCCTTGTCATGCCGGGCGCGGTCGGGAAAATCCAGGCTCACCCGGAAGTGGATCGGATAGGGGTTATCCAATAAGGGCAGCACCTGGTGCTGGCGCCTGTGCAGCGGCTCAGTGGCGTTGGTGAGCACAAAGCAGGGGCGGTACTGGCTCGCGTAGTCCAGGATATTGACGAAATCCCGGATCACGAAGGGCTCACCACCGGTGAAGGAAAACTGCTCCACGCCCATGTCAATGGCTTCGTGGATAAACGGTTTCACGTCAAGGAGCTTCATGCCCGGGATGCGGCCATCACCGGGATGGGAACCCTCCAGGCAAAACGGGCAGGCCAGGTTGCAGGCGGTACCAGTGTGTATCCACAGCTCTTTTAGCCTGTCGGCATCGATGTATCCCCGGGGATCACCGTTGCGGGTGCGGGTCCAGCGATCACGGGCCCGGGGTTCCAGAACTTCCACGGCCGGAATGCGTTTAGCGCGGGCCGGTCGGGTTTTGGTCAGGGGCATAGTGGCTCCTTGGTGTATTCGTCTTTTTCCCACGGCGCCAGCCATGGAGCTTCTCCAGCAGCTTCAGAATGCCTTCAGGGGCATGAGAGCGCTTCCATTCACCGGCCGCGTACTTGGCCGACTCGTTCCAGGTCGGGTAGGGGTGAATGGTGCCCAGGATCTTGTTCAGGCCCAGACCGTGTTTCATCGCCAGGGTGAACTCGGCCAGGATTTCCCCGGCGTGCGTGCCCACCACCACAGCGCCAAGAATCTTGTCTTTGCCCGGCGCTGTCAGCACCTTGATAAAGCCATTGTCCTCGCTTTCGGCAATGGCCCGGTCCAGGTCATCCAGGCCGTAACGAGTGACCTCGTAGGCCACACCCTTTTCCTTAGCCTCATTCTCACTCAACCCAACCCTGGCCACTTCCGGCGAGGTAAAGGTGACCCAGGGCATTACCCGATAATCCACCTTGAAGCGCCTGAACTGCCCGAACAGTCCGTTAACGGCCGCGTACCAGGCCTGGTGGGCCGCAGCGTGAGTGAACTGGTACGGGCCGGCCACATCGCCACAGGCAAACACATTCGGGTACCTCAGGCTCATGTCCTCTTCCACCGGTACCGTTCCGTTTGGCAGGGTTTCCACACCAATACGCTCCAGATTCAGGCCGGCGGTGTTGGCTGCGCGGCCAACCGCCACGAGAACCTGATCGAAAGGAATGCGTACCCGCTCACCTTCATGCTTACAGTAGGCAACCTTCTCCCCTTCCTCTATACGAAACTCGGCGGCAGAATGTTTCAACCGAACGTCCACGCCGTCTGCCCGAAACTGTTTCAACACCAGTTCAGAGACATCGGCATCCTCTTTCGCCAGCAGGCGCTCACCCATTTCCACCTGCGTCACCTGACTACCCAGCCGCGCAAACGCATGAGCCAGCTCCGAGCCAATCGGGCCACCGCCGAGCACCAGCAGACGGTCAGGCTGTTCTTCCAGTTGCCACAGGTTGTCCGAGGTCAGCGGCTCCATGTCTTCCAGACCAGGAATTGAAGGTACCGCCGGCTTGCCACCAGTGGCCACGACGATGCTGCGGGCGGTGAGGCGCTCGGTGCGGCCATCGTTGTGCCTTACTTCCAGTTCCCAGGGCGACACAAAGCTGGCTTCACCAGCAATGCAGTCCACACCCAGTTTTCGGTAACGCTCGGGAGAATCGTGGGGCTCAACTTTCGCAATCACCTCCCTGACGCGGTTCATGATGTTGTTGAATGAGCCTTTGACCGGCACCGATTCCAGCCCGTACCGATTGGCATGGCGCAGCGTATCCGCCGCCCTGGCGCTGCGAATCAGGGCTTTGGAGGGCACGCAGCCGGTATTGAGGCAATCGCCGCCCATCTTGTGCTTTTCTATCAGGGCAACCTTCGCTTTCACCGCCGCCGCTATATAGGCAGAGACCAGACCGGCGGAACCACCGCCAATGACCAGCAGGTTGTAGTCGAAATGCGCGGGTTTCTGCCAGCCGGCATACACTTTGCGGCGGCGGATGAAGCCCACCACAAACTTGGCAATCAAGGGAAAGAGACCCAACAATGCAAAGGACAGCAGCAGGTCAACCGAGACAATGTCACCGGTGGACTGAATCTGCCCCAACTGGGTGCCGGCGTTTACGTAAACAAACGTGCCAGGCAACATGGCAACCCAGCTCACCACGGCATAGGTGCGCAGCTTCATGGCGGTCAGGCCCATGGCCAGGTTGATCAGGAAAAAAGGGAACACCGGTACAAGCCTCAGGGTGGCCAAGTAGAAGGCACCATCTTTTTCGATGCCACGGTCCATTTTCGCCACTGTGTCTCCGTAACGTTTGCGCAACGAATCCCGCACCAGGAAACGAGCAGCCAGGAACGCCAAAGAGGCTCCAACGGTCGAGGCTAAAGACACCGCAGCAAATCCGTACAGGTTTCCGAAGAAAGCCCCTCCTGCCAGAGTCATGACCGTTGCCCCCGGCAAAGACAATGCGGTAACCAGTACATAAACCACCACAAAAGCGGAAAGCGCAATCAGTAGATTCGAATCAATCCAGTCGCCAAGACTCTGCTGATGTCTCTTCAGGTTTTCCAGTGTCAGAAGTTCATTTCCGCCAGCTGCGATAAAGCCGATCACAACAATCGCAATGGCGAAAACAAGAATCCACTTTTTCAATGTCATGAAAGAAACCCTTTAAACACTTATCGTTTACCTTTGAGACACATCAACTCTACACCTGTTACACCTCGCCCACCTTTTAAACATGCCTATTGGGTTTTACGTCATCGTGCCCTGCCAGATGTCATCAAATACACACGATTGTTTAACAATTCAGTCACAAGTTGTTAGTGCATACAGTCAGGGAAACTTCTCGACACATCGGGCGCCTTACCGCTATTCTTGAACGACCGCTCACGAAAGAGAATAACCATGACTCACACAGCCCCTCCACACGAGCAGGCGCTAGTATGCGGGCTGCGTGACGGAGACAACCTCGCCTTTCGGGAAGCTGTGCGCAGCTTCACGCCCGGTATGCTCGCGGTCGCCAGGTTTTACCTTGATGAGGCGGCCGCCGAAGACGTCGTGCAGGACTGCTGGGTCGCCGTCATCGATGCCATTCAGAAATTTGAGGGCCGTTCGTGGCTAAAAACCTGGTTGCACCGCATTGTCGCCAACCGTTGCAAGAATCGGCTGCGGGCAAGTAAACGGGAAGTCCCTCTCGAAGACTCAGACAGCCTGGAGCCTGCTCTGGCGGAACGCTTCAACG
>Ga0209815_1001571_pt1 | contig 14857 bp, 5 predicted proteins | sample CoawatmetaG00DNA_FD_187507 | JGI IMG/M metagenome (GOLD analysis project Ga0209815, IMG submission 187507) | Marine microbial communities from the West Antarctic Peninsula - Coastal water metaG002-DNA (SPAdes) (version 2) | ecosystem: Environmental > Aquatic > Marine > Coastal ...
ATTGTCCAATAAAATGATTCATGTTGTTTTGAAGAAAAGGCATGTTAGCAATCAATAATTCATAGGTTCTTTGACTAGCCTCAAAATCATACGCATCTCCAAAAGAAAAATTGAACGAATAACTCCCGATCACCCCGTTTGGATGGATTGTGTTGGGATTAAAAACGATTTCTCCAGAGCTGTCGTCACCGTTCACAGACGCGCCTATTCCACTCCAAAAGCTTGCGTGAATAGTATACGTATTGCTATTAATAAAATATATTTTTGGTTCGGGAGTGTCTCTATTAAGGATTCCGAACTTAACGTACAATTGGCCGTCTAGAAAAGGAGCCCAACTAACGTCATTCACTGTTGCTAAGCCTAAAAAGGTTTCAGCATCCGGCACTGAGGTCGCTCCATCAATAAACGCAATAGGGTCTGCAAAGTTAAGGGGAGCATCAGTGGGCATGTTATTAAATTCTGTAACATCATCTATGCCATCACCATCGTAATCATCAGGAGATGAAAGATCATGTTCCGTAATGGTGTAGTTTTCTATTGGATAAGCTGCAGCTGGCTCAGAGATAACCATTGTCCCATTAACGCCCATTGTCATTGAGGTAGCCCAATTGTATGTAGGGCTATGATCGGCATGAAGCACGTAATATTTGTCTGCTTGACCCTGAATGGATAACTGTACCTGGCCAACACTGTTTACAGAGTAATTATCAATTGTTACGTTTTGAGCAAAAGAAAAAGTATAAAAAGAAATTAAACAAAAAAGTGATAAGAAGGTTCTTTTAGTCATTGCAAAAGGCTTTGTTTAAAGATTTTTAGAATTTAAATATACAAATGTTTCTCTTTCGAGTATAATATTTTTGATTAATAAAGGACTAACAACCAACAAGGGCTGTTTGACTTTCTGCCACTGCCTGTAACACTACAGCGTTAAAGCGCATACAGATAAACTAACCTAAAAATAACATAGCCTATAGTAGCTGCCAAGATTAATTTTCTGTTTTTAAGATACCATTTCATTTATTAGTTTTTTAAATTGTTAATATTTAAAACCAAACGTTTGTTTACTTCTTCTTCTTTCTAATTATCACAATCAAAAAACGAATGTAACAAGTGAAGTCGGCCAGCATTTTTATAAACCACCACTTGATAGATGCGATCATAAATGTCTAAATCAAACTCTCCGATATCTTCGCCCGCCAAAAGACCAGCCAAAACTCCTGTTGTATTACTATGCCCAACAACTAGCGCGTCTTGTCTGCGGTCCATTATTAATTTTGAAAAAACCTCAAGCTCTTGAGCGTTATAATCTGTAACCTCTAGCCCTTTGGACACGGCTGTTGGTAGGGCAGTGTTTTTAGTTCGATTATAGTCAGTGCTGTATACAGCATCAAGATCTACATCAATTAGAAAATCACTTAAATTCTTCGATCTTTGCTCACCACAATCGGTAAGGGGGGGGTCTGAGTAATTATTAGAGGTTAAATCTTTCTCTGAATGCCTAACTAAATATATTGTAAAGGTTTCGTTGTTTACCTGCGCAACTGTGTTGAGTTGAACCCCTAGAAATATTAAAATTATTATGAGAGTTTTTTTCGACATGCCTTAGGCTTCTAGCTTAATCTTTACGTTTTTTTTCCAACGGAACAGATGAAATAGAAAACATTTTCCATTGGTTGTCAACTTTTTTATACATATAAACACCCCTTCCTTTAAAAATCCTTTCGTAGTTAGAGTTATATCTAGAATATGTGGCATCAATCATTACTAATGATTTAGAAATCCAAATTACTTTTGATTTATCCATTAAGCTATATAAATAACCACCCTGCACGTTAGACCTTATTTTTTTATAGGCTTTAATCAGCTCTTCTTTATTGTTAACGATCATTGGTTTCTCTAGGAAATTCATTGTTGCCGGATAGGTAAAAAATGAAGAAACTTTTTCATAGTCTGAATATTCAAACGCCTTACTGTATTCTTGCCATTTATCGGTTAGAACAACTTCAGCATTGAACTTGTTTTTCTTTTTAGCTGATTGTGAAAAAGCAAGCAAGGGAGCTAATAGAAAAAGGAGTAGTGTTTTTTTCATAATGTTTTAAATTAGACAATAAATGTAAAAAAATAAAACGTGTAAACCGACCAATAATTAAACCTTTATTAATTTTGTTGCCCTATATTTGACTCATGATCAAAAACATTCCTTTATTAATTTCGGCTATAGTTTCAGGCCTAATCTTATTTCAGTCCATGCTTGTTGCGCCAGCGGTAAACAAGCTTATAAACTCTAAAGAAGCAAGCGTATTTCTAAGGTTTATCTGGCCAAAATTTTTTCTTATTATAGCCCTATTAAGCCTCTTTTCTTTTTTGATTATAACTTATCAAAACAATAATCAAAACCTAGCAAAATATTTTTCGCTAGCAAGTTTTGTTTTAATGACTATTTGTTACATAATAACTCCACTAATAAATAACGCCAAAGACACTTCAAACGAGCAACTATGGGTTGTGTTACATTTGGCTACGATATTAATTACACTGATTGTACTAGTTTTAAGTATTCTGACAATCATTTACTGGAAATTTAATCAATAAAACAAAAGACATGAAAAACTCACACCTTTTTTTATTATTAACATCCCTTTTAGCCAGCCTAACAATTACCGCCCAGTCTACCGGACTTCAAAGCGAGATAATTATTGAGGGAATTGAGCAAAAAGTAATAGACTGGAGAAGAGATATACATGAAAACCCAGAGCTTGGTAATCGCGAGATTCGAACTGCTGCACTTGTAACAAAGCATTTAAAATCTCTTGGAATGGACGTTCAAACTAATGTAGGGGTAACCGGCGTAATAGGCATTCTTAAGGGTGGCCTGCCAGGGCCTGTAATTGCCTTACGAGCAGATATGGATGCTCTTCCAGTGCTTGAGCGCACACCCGTTTCGTTTGCATCAAAAGTGAAAACTGTTTATAACGGTAGCGAAACTAGTGTTATGCACGCTTGTGGTCACGATTCTCATGTCGCTATTTTAATGGGTGTTGCAGAAGTTTTATCATCATTGCAAAAAGACCTAAAAGGAACGGTTAAATTTATCTTTCAGCCCGCTGAAGAAGGAGCTCCCAAAGGAGAAGAAGGGGGTGCAGAACTTATGGTTAAGGAAGGGGCCTTAAAAAACCCAAATGTGGATGTTATTTTCGGGCTTCATATCAACTCACAAATAGAGACAGGAAAGATTACTTATCGACCCGGGGGAATGTTTGCTGGAGTAGGTGACCTTAAGATTACAGTAAAAGGTAAATCATCTCATGGAGCAGACCCATGGTCATCGGTTGACCCTATTGTGACGTCGGCCCAAATTATAAATAGCCTTCAAACGATAATCAGCCGTAATGTAAATATTACAAGAAATGCAGCAGTTGTTACTATTGGCGCAATTCACGGAGGAAACCGTTCTAATATAATTCCTGAACAAGTAGAGATGTTAGGTACGGTAAGAACTTTAAGTGAATCGGATGAAGAACTAATTTTCGAACGCATTCGACAAATTGTAACAAAAACAGCCGAAGCAAACGGAGCAGAGGCAATTGTAGAACTTCCTTACTCTAGCCATTATCCAGTTACTTTTAACAATATAGAATTAACGGCTAAAATGCTCCCGTCATTAAAAAAGACTGCTGGAGAGTCTAATGTCTTGCTGGTGCCAGCAGAAACAGGGGCGGAGGATTTTTCGTTTTTTGCAAATGAGGTTCCTGGGCTGTATTTTTATATCGGTGGCATGCCGAAAGGTCAAGACCCAAAAATGGCAGCATCTCATCATACGCCAGACTTTTATTTAGAAGAAAGCGGTTTTATTTTAGGTGTCAATGCAATGGTTAATTTAGTGGCTGATTATATGGAAATGGACTAAGCAATCTTTTATTTAGAGCCTAACAAAGTTGTTAATTCCTCAATTAAATTGGTAGTTGTTTTATTGTTGGTATTAAAAGAAAAGCTGCCATTGCCATAAGGGCTGTACATGTCCTCTCTAGTTACCGAAAACAGGCCTATAGTAGCCACTTTTGACGCGCTAGCCAAATGCATTATCCCGCTATCAGCTCCAACAAAAACACTTGCGCTTGCGGTTACCGCAGCTATTTCTCTAACGCTTTTAGAATAGAACGAACTTGCCCTAAAATCAATTTGAGACACGTTTTCCATTGGTAATATCTCTAAGATATTATAGGATGCCCCAAAACTATTTTCCAGTTTTTTATAAAACTCGTTCCACCACTCTTTTGAATGGAGTTTTGCACCCGTAGCAAAGGTGAAAATTAAAATTGTTTTTTTAGTTGAATCAGAAACACAAGAGGATAAAATTTCTTCACCTTTTAAAAGTTCAGACTTGGTAAGCTTTAAATCTAGCAGTGGAAGTGTTTTCGTGGCCATTAAGTAACCAAGCTCTTGAAAATAGTATTTTAAATTATAGATGTTGTTTTTCCCCATGTGCTCATAATCCTTTTCTTTATGGGTAATAATCTCACCATAAATCTTATAGTCAGAATTCGACAAATAGGTTAGTATTTTACCCGAAGAAGAACCCTTAGCTCCATTTATGGCCAAATCGTATTTTTTGGTTTTAACAGAAAAAAAGACATTTAAATATTTAAACAGCTCCTTGAACGGCTTTCTGGGAAGTACTATTATATTACTAACGTTTTTATATTCTTTAAACACCTCGCCGGCTAGCTTGCCTTTAACGACTATATCTATTTCACAGCTTGGGAATGACTCTACGATTTCTTGCAAAAGAGGCGTTAGAAGCAGCAGGTTTCCTAGACGCTGGTTCGGTCGGCATATTAAAACTTTTTTGACCTTCATCTTTTCTGACCTCTTTTTTAATCTATGCGACTTGCCAATATTTTCTGTTAATTTTGGCATTACTTTTTTTCTTAAATTATCTAGTTTTTTTAAGAGCATTATTTTTTTTTTTGCAACACTAAGTTATTGGTGGTTTTTTTTTGTTTGTATCGTCTTTAATTTTTTTGTTTTCATTGCCACAATTTTTAAACATATTTGCCGTTCAACCTGATATTAAATGTTAGTTAAGTTTTTTAAGACCTGACAATCAGTGCTTTAACACTAAAGCCTGACATTAAATTAAAATACAAGACATTGTAATTGCGGATATATTTAGACCCAAAGAATTAGCTATTAGACTATTTTCACACATTATATTAGACTTTACACAAATATTTACACCAAATACACCTATATGTTCAACTTTTCAAAATTAATTTCGTCATTAATTCTATTTATTAGTTTTTCTTTTAGCCATTATGCGCAAGAGGTAGTAATATCCTCTGATGCAACTTCTAGTGATGAAGGAGGCTCGTTTGTAATGACAGCTACATTAGATGCTGCAATAGCATCTGAAGTTTCTGTTCCGCTTACAATCACAGGAACTGCTACAAGTGGTATCGACTTTACATCTGCTTTTGACACGAAAGGCGTAGAGGCTTTAGAGTATACGCCAAACACTAATTTTGGAGATTTTGAAATCCATGAAGACGGAAGGTTCTTTTTCCTAAACAACAATACACTTAGGGTTTTAAACAATGATACTGATGAGATAACTACAATAAATTTGACTAATAACTATAGAGATGAAGGATTTGATTTGGTTGGAAATATTATTTATACTACCCCAAATGATAGACGCTCGATATATAAAATAGACATTTCAGACCTTGCCAATGTTACAGAGACTGAGCACCAGGCAATACCAGGAGCCGGAACAGTTGAATACACAATGAGCGTAGAAGGAGATGTTATTTTATACAACATTTATGATGGTGACGCGGACGATTCAGTAAGAAGAAAAGTTTATACCAAGACAGGAGATGCTGAACCTGTTTTAGTTTATGAAGGAAATGCATGTTGCTATAAGCCTGTTTTATTAAATGGAAAAATATATCAACTCGAGTACTCTAGAATAGACGAACTCGTTGACGGGGTCTATGTATTAAGAGCACAATTTAATAATTCTTGGGAACGACAATATGTTGTTAAGGCTAACGGAAAAATTTATGCTCCACGTAATAATAGTGATGAAACAATAATGGAGCTTAAATTCCCGACAGACGGATCCACTACTGGTACATTTGTTCCAGCTACGATGACAGGCTCTGCTTATGATGAATATTTCTTTGATTTTGACAGCGCTGGAAATATATTTGAAACTTCATACAACAATACGGCAGGGGAGTATCAATTTAATTCTTACCAGCAAAATCCAGAGTTCAAAATAGCTGCAGGAGCAACTACAGCGACGGTTACTTTTGCTACACAAAATGACACAACTGACGAGGCTAACGAAACAATAATCGTTACTCCAGGGACCGTAGTTAACGCAACCTTATCCGATGCTAGTGCTGTTACCTTGACCATTACAGATAATGATGACCCTGCTGTTGTTACAATGGCCTTATCTTCATCTACTATCGTGGAAGGTTCAAGTACTACAATTACTCTTACTGCAACAGCTACACCGATATCAGAACTTGATATTACAATTCCTTTTACACTTTCAGGTACAGCCGCATCTGGTGAATATACCGTTAGCGCATCTTCTATTACTATAGCCGCTGGTTCAGAAACAGGAACGGTCTCTATAACTGCATCTGAGCAGGACACCGATATTGAGGTTATGGAGACGATTATATTTACCATAGGATCACTTACAAACGGAACTACATCGGTAACAGATTTAACATTAAACTTAGAAAGTGAAGATACTCCTACAGTGACTTCTATTACAGCAGCATCGGATTCTTTTGACGAAGGAACGACCAACACGCTTACAATGACAATAAATTCTGCTAGTTCAACAGATGTTGTAATTCCTCTTACGTTAACAGGTACTGCTACATCAGACACGGATTATACTTCTAGCTTTGCTTCTCTTGGTGAAGAAACGCTTGTAAGCTCTATTACATCCACAAATAATGGAGATTCTTGGAGAATGTTTAGAGCACTTGCTGATGGGCGCTATGTCTTTTTAAGAGACAATAGATATTTGGCGGTATTTAACCCTACAACTGGAGTTAATTACGAAATAGAATTAAAAGACGATAGTGGATCTTGGGAGTATTACAATTACATGAATGTTTCCGGAAACACGATTTATGTATCAAAAGATAATAAATTAGTTAAAATAGTTATTAGTAATTCAGGAACGATTGAATCAAAAACAACAATCGTAACCCCAGCCGAGAACGAAACCATAAGATACAACCCATACATTGATGGAACTACTGTCTATTACACGATCTATAACTCTGTTACAAACAACCGTACAATTTTCAAAAAAGAAGATGGTGTTGACGCTGTAGAATTTGTATCTGGAATAACGGACAGTGTTTTCCATATTGTTCAATTAAACAGTTCGTTTTATATTCTTTCTGGATGGGAGATGTATGATATTGTTGGGGGCGCAGCAACGAATCAAAGAGGTTTAAGTCAATATATTAATGGGAACGACCAAGTTCAAATTTTTAACAATGCGTTGTATGTAGGTTCTGATTACAGTGAAGATAGTTTAAATAAAGATAGAGCGTACAGTTTAGATCTTCATGCAGCTGGTTCAACGACTCAGCCTACTTTTACGGAATTAACCTACACTCTTGGAGCTTCTATCAATAAAACATCTCGATTTGCTATTAACCCTGCAACTACAGATTTAGTTTATTATAATCAACTTTCGTCCGGAGCATGGAGCTTGTTTTCTTATCAGTTATTTCCGCAGCTTAAAATATTAGCCGGTGAAACTACTGGAACAATTACATTTACTGCTACAGATGATACTATTGATGAGGCAAATGAAACGATTATAGTTACCCCTGGAACTGCAGTAAACGCAACTAATTCAGAGGCTGCGGTAACAGTAACAATTAACGATAACGACGCTGCTGAGGCGGTAACATTTGTACTATCCACAACAAATATTGTTGAGGGATCAAGTACTACGGTTACCCTAACAGCTACAGCCGCAAATTTATCCGAACAAGACATTACTATACCATTTACTTTAGCTGGTACAGCATCAGCTAGTGAGTACACAGTTAGTGCCGAGTCAATTACCATTACAGCAGGCACATTAACAGCTTCTGTTACTTTAACTGCGGCTCAAAATGACACTGAGGTAGAGGTAATGGAAACCATTATATTTACTTTTGGTACACTTGTAAATGGTACAACAGAAGCTACGGATATTACCTTAAACTTACAGAGTGATGACAACCCCGAGGTATCGTCAATTGCGGTTACTGGTGATGGTTCTTTTGATGAAGGAACCGCGACAACAGTTACGATGACAATAAACAGCGCTAGTTCAACTAACGTTAAACTTCCAGTTACACTTACAGGAACTGCAACCGAAGGAACGGATTATACTACAGCCTTTGCTACCTTAGGACAGGCTAGCTTAGTTCTTACTCCGACTTCAGATTATGGAGACATGGAAATCCATTCGGACGGAAGGCTATTCTTTATTAGGAATTCTATATTAAGAGTTCATACTCCATCTACAGGAGCAACTACAGAACATAGTTTAACGAACTATTATGGGTCTTATGATTTTGAGCTTTCTGGAAATATCATATACGCTAGAACTAATACAAGTGAAATATTTAAAATCGATATAACGGATCTATCTGCTATAACAGAGACATCATTTATTGCAGCCCCAGGGGATAATATTTATCACGAAAACAGTTTTAGTTTTGCTGATGGAGTTTTATTTTATAATTATTATAATGGAAACGCCGGGCAAAGACAATTCTGGACAAAAACAGCTGATGCAGATCCTGTATTATTACATGAAAGCAATAATATAAGTGCTAAAACATTACTATATAACGATAGATTACTACTAGTAGATGGCAACAGGATGTATGAACTAGTTGACGGGGTTTATACGTTAATAGATACTAATTTTCCGAATAGTATAGAGAAAAACAACACGAAGGTTTATAATGGTAAAATATATTCTACCATTTATGAGAGTAGCGCAAATAAGTTAGTAGAAGTTAAGCTTCCTGCTGGCGGCGGTGCTGGCGATGTTACTTTTCAGGAGCTTACAATTGATAACACTGCCTCTTTTAACAGTTACGCTTTCTATGGCGCAACTCTATTTAAGACTTCTTATGAAAGTAGTGCATACTCGACAAACTCCTTCCAGTTAACTCCAGAGATACAAATATTAGCTGGAGAGACTACAGGAACAATTACGTTTACTTCGATTGACGATACAGTTGATGAGGCAAACGAAACGATTATAGTAACTCCTGGAACAGCCATAAATGCGACTAATTCTGAGGCAGCTGTTACGGTTTCTATAACCGATAATGATGAGGCATCCTCTATAGTATTTGGACTATCCGCAGCAACTATTGTTGAAGGAGCTGGCAGTACTGTTACCCTTACAGCTACAGCAGGGGCAGCAGCAGAACAAGATATTACTATACCATTTACCTTAAGTGGTACGGCGGCAGAAACTAGTGATTATACTGTTACTGCATCTCCAATGGTAATAACTGCTGGATCAACAACAGCATCTGTTACTATAACAGCAGTAAATGATACTGAAATAGAAATAATGGAAACGATTGTGTTTAATTTTGTTTCTGCTGATTTCACAAACGGGAGCACTAACATTACAGACATTAGCTTAAACTTACAGAGTGATGATAATCCAACGGTATCGTCAATTGCAGTTACTGGAGATGGTTCTTTTGATGAAGGAACCGCTACATCAATTACGATGACAATAAGTAGTGCTAGTTCAACTAACGTTACACTTCCGGTTACACTTACAGGAACTGCAACCGAAGGAACGGATTATACTACAGCCTTTGCTTCCTTAGGAACTGCAGAGTTAGTTTTAACTCAGTCTGAGGATTATGGAGACATGAAAATCCATTCAGACGGAAGATTAATTTATTTAAGAAATTATACATTAAGAGTTCATACTCCATCTACTGGAGCAACTACAGAACATACTTTAACGAACTATTATGGGAATTATGAATTTCAACTTTCTGGAAATATAACATATGCTAAAAATAATCAAAATAAACTATTTAAAATTGATATAACGGACCTCAGTGCTATTACAGAAACAGAAGTTTTAGCTTTAGCCGATGGCAACTGGTTCGACTACCCATTTAGCGTAGAAGGAGATAACATCTTATATAATATTTACAATTCTGGTTCACAAAAGAGAGAGTACTGGAAAAAAACGGGTGCCGCTGACCCTGTTCTGTTATATGATGGCGCAAACAATGAATGTTGTTACAAAGCAGTTTTATTCAATGACAGGGCTTATCAATTTGAGAGCTACCGTGTATCTGAAATTGTTGATGGAGGTTTTGTAATAATTGATGATAGTTTCTCAAACAGTATTAGTAAAGAAAATCTTAATGTTTATAATGGGAAATTATACTCAACTACAAGTAGCGGTGGAGCTTACTCTTTAGTAGAGATTAAGCTTCCTGCTGGCGCTGGCGCTGGTGAGGTTACTTTAGAAACCATCACAATCGAGAACACTTCTGGTTTTCATAACTTTGGTTTCTATGGATCTACTCTATTTAAGACTTCCTATGAAGAGGGCGCATACACGACAAATTCTTATCAGTTAACACCAGAGATACAAATATTAGCTGGAGAGACTACAGGTACAATTACGTTTACTTCCATTGACGACGCTATTAATGAGGCAAACGAAACAATTATAGTTACCCCTGGAACTGCAGTAAATGCAACTTCTACAGAAGCTGCCGTTACCGCAACAATTACGGATAACGACGCAGCACCAGTAGTTACCTTTGCATTATCTGCTGCAACTATTGTTGAAAACACAAGTGGTTCAGCGACGCTAACAGCGACCTCATCGGTTGCTTCAGAGCAAGACATTACAATACCACTTACTTTAAGTGGTACAGCATCAGCTAGTGAGTACACAGTTAGTGCCGAGTCAATTACCATTACAGCAGGATCCACAACTGGTTCAGTTACAATTACTGCCACAGAAGACGACTCTGAAGTAGAGGTAATGGAAACAATACTATTTACTTTTGGAACACTTGTAAACGGCACAACAGAAGCTACCGATATTACCTTGAACCTACAAAGTGATGACAACCCAACGGTATCGTCAATTGTAGTAGCAGGAGACGGTTCTTTATTAGAAGGGGACGGAACTGGTGTAGTTGTAACTTATACGCAAGTCAATAATGGTAATTTTACTGAAACGTATACTGCCCCGGCAGGCGAATCTGCTAGCGTAACTATTAATGCTACTTTTGAAACCTGTTGTGATTTTATCTACGTAACTGATGGAGCAGGAAATTCTTTAAATGGTGCTCAACTTACGGGTGTATTTACTGACGCTGTTTATACATCAACCGATGGTACTATTTCTGTAAACATAACTAACGATCAATCTGTTTTAAATGGTGATGTAACACTTGTTTTTGGAGAGCCTTCATCAGTATTCTCTACAACAGTTACAATGACAATAGACAGCGCTAGTTCAACTAACGTTACACTTCCAGTTACAATAACAGGAACTGCAACTGAAGGAACCGATTATACTACAAGCTTTCCTTCATCAGGACAGGCAAGCTTAGTTCTTACTCCGACTTCAGATTATGGAGACATGGAAATCCATTCAGACGGAAGATTAATTTATTTAAGAAATTATACATTAAGAGTTCATACTCCATCTACTGGAGCAACTACAGAACATACTTTAACGAACTATTATGGTGATTATGATTTTGAGCTTTCTGGAAATACGATATATGCTCAAACTAATTCTCAGGATATATATAAAATTGACATAACGGACTTATCTGCTATAACAGAGACGCTATATGTGGATCTTGCGGACAACGCAGGGTATCTTGATGGCGGCTTTAGTTTTGACTCTGGAGTCTTATTTTATGGTTATTACATATACGAACCTGGAGTAAGAAAATACTACACTAAAACAGCTGATGCAGATCCTGTATTATTAAATGAAAGCAATAATTTAAGTTCTAAAACACTACTATATAACGATAGATTATTACAAGTTGGCAACAGCAATATATATGAAATAGTTGACGGGGTTTCTACAGCAGTAGATAATAATGGTTTTTCAGATAATATTGTTAAAAACAATACTAAGGTTTATAATGGTAAAATATACTCAACTATTGAAAGCTCGAGCGGCATTTACTCTTTAGTAGAAGTTAAGCTTCCTGCTGGCGGTGGTGCTGGTGAGGTTACTTTAGAGACTATCACAATTGATAATACTGCTTCTTTTAACAATTACGCTTTCTATGGAGCTACTCTATTTAAGACTTCCTATGAAAGTGAGGTATACTCGACAAACTCCTTCCAGATAACTCCCCAGATTCAAGTATTAGCAGGAGAGACTACAGGTACAATTACGTTTACTTCCATTGACGATTATATTGATGAGGCAAACGAAACGATTATAGTTACACCTGGAACTGCAGTAAATGCAACTTCTACAGAAGCGGCAGTAACAGTAACAATTATCGATAACGACGCAGCACCAGTAGTTACCTTTGCATTATCTGCTGCAACTATTTTTGAAAACACAAGTGGTTCAGCGACGCTAACAGCGACCTCATCGGTTGCTTCAGAGCAAGACATTACAATACCACTTACTTTAAGTGGTACAGCATCAGCTAGTGAGTACACAGTTAGTGCCGAGTCAATTACCATTACAGCAGGATCCACAACTGGTTCAGTTACAATTACTGCCACAGAAGATGACACTGAAGTAGAGGTAATGGAAACAATACTATTTACTTTTGGTACACTTGTAAACGGCACAACAGAAGCTACCGATATTACATTAAACTTACTGAGTGATGACAACCCAGAGGTATCGTCAATTGCGGTTACTGGTGATGGTTCTTTTGATGAAGGAACTGCTACAACAGTTACGATGACAATAAACAGTGCTAGTTCAGCTAATGTTACACTTCCAGTTACACTTACAGGAACTGCAACTGAAAATACGGATTATATTACAAGCTTTCCTTCCATAGGACAGGCAAGCTTAGTTCTTACTCCGACTTCAGATTATGGAGACATGGAAATCCATTCGGACGGAAGGCTATTCTTTATTAGGAATTCTATATTAAGAGTTCATACTCCATCTACAGGAGCAACTACAGAACATAGTTTAACGAACTATTATGGTGATTATGATTTCGAGCTTTCGGGAAATACGATATATGCTCAAACTCAGCTTCATGATATATATAAAATCGACATAACGGACTTATCTGCTATAACAGAGACGCTATATGTGGATCTTGCGGACAGCGCAGGGTATCTTGAAAATAGTTTTAGTTTTGACTCTGGAGTCTTATTTTATGGTTATTACATATATGAAGCTGGAGTAAGAAAATACTACACTAAAACAGCTGATGCAGATCCTGTATTATTACATGAAAGCAATAATATAAGCGCTAAAACATTATTATATAACGATAGATTACTACTAGTAGATAGCAACAGGATGGCTGAACTAGTTGACGGGGTTTTTACACAAGTAGATTATAATGGTTTTCCAAATACTATTGTTAAAAACAATACTAAGGTTTATAATGGTAAAATATACTCAACTATTGAAAGCTCGAGCGGCACTTACTCTTTAGTAGAAGTTAAGCTTGCTGCTGGCGGTGGTGCTGGTGAGATTACTTTTGAGACTATCACAATTGAGAACACTGCTTCTTTTAACAATTACGCTTTCTATGGAGCTACTCTATTTAAGACTTCCCATGGAGGTAGTGCATACTCGACAAACTCCTTCCAGTTAACTCCCCAGATACAAATATTAGCTGGAGAGACTACAGGAACAATTACGTTTACTTCGATTGACGATACAGTTGATGAGGCAAACGAAACAATTATAGTTACCCCTGGTACACCAGTAAATGCAACTTCTACAGAAGCGGCAGTAACAGTAACAATTATCGATAACGACGATCCAGTTTCTGTTTCAATGTCACTGTCTGCATTAGCAGTTACTGAAGCAGCTAACTCTGTAGCACTTACAGCTACTATTACTGCACAAGCGATCAGCGGACAAGATATTACAATACCATTTACTTTAGCTGGTACAGCACTAGCTGGACAGTATACCGTTACAGATGCAAACGGAAACACATCCACCGAGGTAACAATAGCTGCAGGTGAATCAAGCGGATCTGTTAATATAACTGCAGTAGATGACGATACTATTGAAGGGATTGAAACAATTCTGTTTAATTTTGTTGCTGCTGATTTTACAAATGCATTATTAGCAACACAGAGCGACGAAGGATCAGGGACTAGTTTAGAGACCCTTGAACTATCTTTAAACTTAGTTAGTGATGATGACCCAGCGGCAATGATTACCGCTACTTCAAATGATATTTCTGAGGAAGGAACAACTTCAACAAGTTTAACCTTAACTATAGACAACCCAAGTTCTTATGATCTTACCGTGCCATTAATTTTATCGGGAGAGGCTGCATTTAATATAGATTATACAACTGATTTTGGAACGGAAGGAACAGAAACTGTAACAATGGAACCTATGCCAAACTGGAGCTATAATGGTTTCTACCAAAGTAGTAAGTTTGATGTTTTAGCTAACGGAAGCTATGTGTTTTTATATAGTGACCATATATTTGTTAACAACCCTTTAACTCAAGAGAAGGTAAGCTATCGAATAGTGTCACCTGATGGAACAGATAGCAGATATTACAGTTATTTAAAAATTGACGGTAATACTATTTATCTAGGTCAAAGT
>Ga0209815_1001572_pt1 | contig 14854 bp, 25 predicted proteins | sample CoawatmetaG00DNA_FD_187507 | JGI IMG/M metagenome (GOLD analysis project Ga0209815, IMG submission 187507) | Marine microbial communities from the West Antarctic Peninsula - Coastal water metaG002-DNA (SPAdes) (version 2) | ecosystem: Environmental > Aquatic > Marine > Coastal ...
AAAATACTACTTTTTCAACATCAAATTACGATGCCATTTTGATTGGTTGGGAGGCAACACTCCAAGCAGCATTTCCGAATGGTAGTGGATACACACCATCTATAAGCATAAACTTTGGTAATTCAGAATATACTGGAGGAGCAGCAGCAGAAGCTGCAAGAACATCATTAATTAATATTTTTAATTGGACAATAACAGACGGAGGGATTGCTTAAAAAAAAATTATGGCTGAATTAAAAAAACTAAAAAATACAATTGTTTGTTATCCCGTTCCTAAAACTTGGTTTATATGTTGGGATAGCAAAAGAACACAAATAAAGGCTTATGGCTCAATTCTGCCTACTCAATGTATGGAGACTCAGTTTGTTCAAATTGACTACTACGACAAGGAGTTAGATTGGTCTAAAGTTTTATTAAAAAAAGGAATAAATCCATTTGAATAATGACAGAAAAAGAACTTATTTCAGAAATACGTGAAGAACAGAAAGCAATGGCAGCAATTCAATATAGAATGGCTGCAGATTTTTCTACCTTTTTTAACAAACAAGAACTATTCAACCAGCGTATTTCTGACATTTTAGAGAATGATGAAAAGACTGATAAAAAAGGATTGGTTTACGAGGTTGGAGTAATATCTGAGAGAGTAGATAAAATAGAATTGACAGAAAAGATAACAGCAGCAAAGGTTGCAATTAGCGTTACTTTACTAACTTTTATTGGTGGTTTAGTTTGGAAAATAATAAACATTTTTGATTAAATGAGTAAGTATTTTAAAGAAATTGAAACAAATATGAATAATGAATTTTTATTTGTATTAGATGAAGCGCGAGAGTTTGCTGGAATTCCATTTTTTATTAACTCAGCATATAGAAGTCCAACGCATCCTGAGTCTATAAAAAACCCTACATCAAGCCATATTAAAGGGTTAGCAGTAGATATAAAAGCAACAGACAGTACTACTAGATTTAAAATAATTGAATCACTTTTAAGCGTTGGCTTTACAAGAATAGGGATTGCAGACACTTTTATTCACGTTGATTTAGATTTTGACAAAACACAAGATGTGATATGGACTTATTAAAAAAAAAGAAAGGCACTTTCTTTGGAAACCTTTTAAGAGGTGTTGTATCAACTGGTAAAAAAGTATCACCAGTATTTGACGCTATAACTGGCGGTAAAATATCTAATATTTTAGAAGCTATTGGAGGGAGTAAAGAGCTTAATGCAGTAGAGAAAGAAATGCTGATAAAAGAGCTAGAACAAGATGTAATAGAAATGCAAGAGGTAACGAAAAGATGGGAGTCAGACAATAAAGGCTCTTTTTTAGCCAGAAATATTAGACCTATGTCTTTAGCTTTTTTAACTCTTAGTCTATTTATCTATGTAATATTAGATAGCTCTTTAGAAGGGTTTAAAATAGATGATCAATGGATATCATTATTAGGCAATCTATTAATGTTAGCTTATGGAGGTTATTTTGGAGCGAGAACTTTAGAAAAGATTAGAAAAAAATAAAAATATGTCAATTTTTAATGATGCAGTTTTTTTATTACAGCCTACAAGCGTTAAAGCTAGTAAAATTTATTCTACTTTTCCGACAGACGGAAATGGTGATTTTACATTTACTCGTAATGCGATAAAAAATAGAATTGCAAAAAATGGATTAATAACTAAAGTACAAGCAAACGTACCTAGTTTATCATATAAGCCTATTAGCGGAGTTACTGACGGATGTCCACACATTGCAATAGAAAAGCAAAGTACAAATATTATACCTTATTCCGACGATTTTAGCCAATGGGCAACAATTGGTAATGCTGTTGTAACAAATAATTTTATTACTTCGCCTGACGGAACTAAAAACGCCGCTAAAATTGTTTTTGATGGCACAGCAAACGCAAGAATAGAAATTCAAGTAACATCAACCGGAGAAATAACGCAATCAATTTATTTAAGAACAGAAACCGGAACGCAAAACGTAAGTATTGGCGTAGCTTCATCCGATGTATCTATTGTAACAGTAACAACAGAATGGCAAAGGTTTACACATACTTCATCTAGTGGAACGTTTCCGAGAGTTTTGTGCAACGATGCCAATACTATTTATGTTTCAAAAGCACAAGCCGAAAATACATCTTTCGCCTCTTCATACATAAAAACTGAAGGCGCTACATCTTCTAGAATTTCAGACGGCCCATTTACGTCAGACTTTAGCAGTTCTGTAACATTTCCAGCAAATACATCAACGCTTGTATTATGGTTTTCTTATAATGGTAAAAATGGCGATTTTTTTAAATTGCTACGATTTGAAGATTCCGCCGGTGGTAATTCTTTACGATTAGAAGTTCCGACAGACAACACTATTAACATTTACGGCGATAATATAAGCGCATCAGGATTAATAACAAATGGTTTTACTTTAAATCCTGGAACTTTATGTAAAATTGCTATTTCTTATGATGCAACACAAACAAAAGTATTTATTAATGGTTCAAGCGTTACTATTAACGCGCCTACTGGCGTTTTAAATATAATAAATAAGATTTATAACAATACAACCAGTATGAATAATATTAACATTCATAGGGCCGCAGTTTTTAACACAGTTAAAACAAATAGCGAATTAACTACTTTAACATCTTAAAATATACTAATTAATATTTTTTGTATATTTACAGAAAATTAATAATATTTAAAATTATAATAAATGGCTACTACTGGAGTATTTAACGGAACTAATTTAATCTTAAAAATAGAAGGTACAGCCGTTGGACATACTACTAGCTGTTCTATGTCTATATCAATGGACACGCCTGAAGCAACTACAAAAGACTCCGCTGGTTTTTCTGAGTACATCGGAGGAGTTAAAGGGGGAGAAATTTCTTTCGAGGGATTAGTTGCCTACGACGATACGGCCAACGTGATAGAAATGAACGACTACTTGCTAGCTAGAACTCAATTAACTTGTATTTTTGGAACTACAGAGGCTGGAGATGCAATTTACACCGCTGAAGCTTTCTTATCTAGTGTTGAAATGTCAGCAGAAATGGAGAGTGCTGTAACTTATAGCGGATCGTTAACTATTACTGGAGCGATTGTAAAATCTACAAACTAATATTAATTAGTTATATCTTATAGGCCGCCGTCATTAAATGGCTGCGGCTTTTTTATTAATAAACAACTTTTTAAAAATGACAAACAAAAAAAGAGGTTACATAGATGTGAAAATCGGTAACAAAGTACGCACGCTACATTTTTCAATGAACTTTTGGTCTGAATTTACTGAGCAGTTAGGAATATCTTTAGAAGAAATTGGCGAAACCTTTCAAAACGGAATATCTATAAAAGGATTAAGGGCCTTAGTTTATTCAGCAGTATTAGCAAATGACCAGGAGCAAGGCAACGAGGTAGATTATAATATCTTTTCTGTTGGTACTTGGCTCGATGAGTTAGACGCTGAAAAAATTAATGTAATTGTTGAAACTATGCTTCAATCTAAAATTTTAGGTAATAGTTTAAATGGCGAAACTCCTACCAAGGGAAAGCGACAGCCGTCAAAGAAAAGGTAGATTTTGATACTTTAACCGATTATTATATCGGTTTAATCGGATTAAACCCTGTCGAATTTTGGCGGCAAACGTGGAGAGAAAATGCGCTATTAGCAGAATGCTATCATAAAAAAACCAATCTATCCTGGGAGCAAACGCGATATGTTGCGACAATGATACACAACGCAAAATGTGAAAAGAAATCACAAATGATAAAGCCGGAAGATTTATTTAATTTGCCTATAGATGAAGAGCGAAAAAAGAAAAGATTTGAGGCTAAATCTACAGAGCAAGAAATGAACGATTTTTTAAAGAAATACGAGGCAATGACTAAAAAAGAGGCGTTTAAATAAGGCGTCTTTTTTTTTGTATTTTTGTTATTATATTTAAAATATGATTGATCAAAATTTAAAGGTTAGAATTACCGGAGACGCTTCTAATTTAGTGAGCGCGTTAAAGCAAGCTAATACAAAAGTTTCAGCGTTTGGTACTGCAATGAAAAACGCCGGTAGAAATCTTTCTTTAGGTTTAACGCTTCCTTTAGCAGTTGCCGGAGGTGCTGCGATAAAATTCGCTAGTGACTTTCAAGAGTCAATGAATAAAGTTGACGTAGCGTTTGGAAATTCAAAACAACAAGTAAAAGATTTCGCTCAAACTACACTTCAGCAATTTGGAATCGCAGAAGGTAGCGCCTTGGATATGGCAGCATTATTTGGAGATATGGCTACGTCAATGGGTTTAACAAGACCAGCCGCCGCCAATATGAGTACATCTTTAGTAGGATTGGCTGGAGATTTAGCCTCTTTTAAAAATATAGGAATAGAGCAAGCTACAACAGCTTTAGCCGGCGTGTTTACTGGCGAGACGGAATCTCTTAAAAAATTAGGTATTGTAATGACTGAGGCAAACTTAAAACAGTTTGCAATGGAACAAGGCATCTCCTCAAATATAAAAACAATGTCTCAAGCTGAAAAGGTGGCTCTAAGATATAAATTTATTATAGCCAAAACAGCAAATGCGCAAGGAGATTTCGGAAGAACAAGCGATGGAGCAGCAAACCAAATGCGTATATTTCAAGAATCAATGAAAGAGTTATCGGCTAAATTTGGTCAAGTTATTTTGCCGATGTTTACTAAATTAGTAGCTTTTGCAAATGGTTTATTACAAAAGTTTAGCGAATTAAGTCCAGCGACAAAAAAAATAATAATAGTTATTGCTGGAATTGCTGCGGCTCTTGGGCCAGTTCTTTTTATTTTAGGAACTTTGGTAACTTTAGCGCCAGCTATAGGAACAGCGCTGACTGTTATGTTAGGGCCTATTGGTTTAATAGTTGCCGGATTGTCTGCAATTGCTGTTGTAATTTATAAAAATTGGGCCGGAATAAAGCAAGCTCTAGTTGATGTAGCTAATTATTTTATTGATTTATATAACAGCTCGCTGAAATTTAATTTAGCGGTTAGAGTTATGATAATGCACTTTAAAAATGCGCTAGCGCTAGGTAAATTTGTATTTAAAACGCTTGTTACTATTGTTAAATTGTTTGCTAGCTCAATAATGGCGCAGTTAGGAGGAATTGGAGATATTTTAGTAGGTATTTTTACGCTTGATTCTGAAAAGATTAGGCAAGGTTTTGCAAAAGCGGCTAACGGAATGGCTACCGGATTTACAGATGCTTTTGACGCAATTAAAACAGACGCTAGCGATTTAGGTACAAGCGTTGTAGATAATTTTAATGAGGCTTTAAAATATAAAAAAATTGCGCCTATTGTAATTTCGACAGAAACCAAAGCGGCAGACGCAGAAGAAAGCAAAGCAGATGACACGTCTACTACAAATACAGTTACTACAACGCCTAAGTTTGATCCGGAAGCCGCCGAGAAACTAAAGGCGCTAAATGCAGAAATAAACCAAGCGTTAATAACAAACGACGCGCAAGCATATCAGCAAAGAAAACTTGAAACTGAACAATATTATGACAATTTAATAAGTAAAGTAGCTGAAGGATCAGAGCAAGAAAAGGAACTACAAAGAGCAAAAACAGCGGCAATCACTCAAATAGATTCAGAAGAAAAAAATAGACTTTTAGAGCTAAAACAGCAATTTGCAGACGCTACAAATTTAAGCGATGAAGAGCAAAAAGTTTTAGAGATTGAAAAAATAAAAGGTAAATACGATGAACTAAGACAATTAGCCGCAGAAAATAATTTATTAACAGTTGAACAACAAAAAGCATTTGATACAGCACAAGCCGAAGCGGAAGATGCTGTAAATAATGAAAAGAAAGCTAGATTTATGGGCTTTGCTATGTCACTCCAGCAGGCTATGGGAGCAGTTCAACAAATAAATAGCGCTGTTGGTCAGTCTTTTGCTGCTGTTGGTAATTCAATTGGCAATGCTTTTGGAGGTGCTAAGTCGGCTTTAGGTGCTTTTGTTGGTACTTTAGCTAAAGACGCTTTAAAAATTGTGGGTCATAACTTAAAAATATCAATGTCTAACGCAGTTACATCAGGATCTGAGACGGCTAAGTCATTTGGGCCAGCCGCTGCGTTTATGCTTCCTGCATTAATTGCTGGAGCAACGGCGTTAATTTCTAGAGCCTTTTCAAGTTTTGGAGGCGGCGGCGGCGGCGGAGGTAGAATATCAGGAAACATCGGAGGAGGTTCTGTAAATTCAGGCGCTATAAGTGGGGGCGGTGGTGTTACGGCTTTTGCAAATGGTGGAATAATTAGCGGGCCTACTATGTCACTTATGGGTGAATATCCAGGCGCAAAGTCAAATCCGGAAGTAGTATCTCCATTAAATAAATTAAAAAAATTAATAGGAGATAGAAGCACAGATGGAAACATAAATGTAACTGGAGAGGTTCGCGTCGATGGCCAAGATTTATTGATAGCAATACAAAGAGCAAATGAAACAGCAGAAAGACTTTATTAATGGCATACGGCGTAAAATATAGATTAGAGTTTTCCGATGTCTTAGGATATCGCAAGAAAATAGAAATACATAAAAAAGACTATACTGGTAGCGTTTTGCCAATAATAGGCACAAGCTCGCCGGTAGTGGTATCGTGGCAATCTTCAGACGATTTTTATAAACCAATTATCGGATCAAAATGTCAATTAAATTTAATGGTAACTGATTCAGTTACATACGACGATTTTTACAAGTTTGACGAGCGCGAATACAAAGTAATTATTTTTTACGCACAAACTCAAGCTGACGAGTACTCGGATAGAGTTTCAGCAGATGGCGGACAGACTGAAAGCATTAATTGTTTAAACAATGTAATAAGCGATTACTCAAGCTCTGATGTTTGGGCGGTTTATTGGTCAGGGTTTTTGGTAGTTGATAGGTATAAGGAAAAAATAACATCAACACCTTTCGGCGTATCTTTTAACGCTTTTGATGGTTTAGGTACTTTAAACAATTTTAACGCGCCTAATGGCTACAATAGCAATAACGCGCCAGTAACTACTACAAACATTGAGCGCATATCTAAAATATTGCAAAATTTAGATTTAGATTTAGATATTTACATCGCTTCAGATATTAAATTTAGGCAATACGGGCCAGCTGCAGATTTTGAATTTGAAGAACTAACAACTTTAAATTTTGGTTATGACGAAATGAGCGCTGATTTTGCTTTAAATACTGCAAAATTTCAACTAGAACTTATTTTAAAACAATTTAATTTACGGATTTTTCAATCTATGAATAAATGGTACATCGTCGAGGGTACTAATATGTTTGATTATTATGTAAAAGATTTAATTTTTAACGAATTGCAACAAGGAGGAACGCCAACAGCAATAAGAGCGAAAATTTTAACACAATTTCAAAGCACAAATAAGGAGTTTTTAGATTTCAGAAAATACAACTATTTAGGCGCATCTTTAGCCAAGGAACGTAAGCAAGTACTTTACAGTACAACGGACTTAAAAGCCGTCGGAAACAACTTAGTAAGGGAGTACTTACAGCCAGCGTCAGAGGTGCAACTAACCGGTAATTATATAAAAACAAAAAACTCTTTTTATAATGCTGGTTTTGAATACGGAAATTTTGGATTTACAATAGAAGAAAAAACTATCGGAATAGGTGTAACTACTCCATACGCTGTAATAGCAACGGATGAGGTATCTTTTAAGGGCAAAAGGTCATTAAAATTAGCCGATGTTGCTCCTATAACCGGAGCAACAGAAATGTTTTATTTTGATACTCCGACTTTTAATCCACAGGAGCTTTCTTATAATCAATTTTCGTGCAAATTGAAGTACTATTTATCGTTGCCAACATCACAAAGCACAACAACAACGGCCACAATTCAATATGTAATTCAAACTACTTTAAACGGATCGGCTAGAAGATGGAACAATGTCGCAAAAGAGTTTCAGGCATCTGCCCCAATTAACGAGGTAACAGTTTCTTCACTTAATAAATGGGTAGATTTAAGCGTACAATTAAGTGACCAAGGTTTGTCAAGCAACAGCTCAACAAGTTCATCAATTAGGTTTTTAATTTTAAACGTTATTTGTAGCGATTCGGATTATGAAACTACCTATTTCGATAACTTTTTAGTAGATCAATCTAAGTCATCAGCAGACGAAAGCTCTCAAACTTTTGTTTCTAAATTGACTGGAAATGGCGTAAATACATCAATTCAAAAATTAACTAGGCTAGCGGATCAAAAATTTGGATATTATAGAACAAGAGACCATTTTCCAGTATTAACTTTTAAGCCAAATTCAAAAACTCTTATGACTGTTTTAGGTCAGAATGTAGCAAATGATTATCGCGAATATGTCTCAAGATATACCGGAACGTTTAGAAATATTAATAGAGTGCCGATGTCTTTTCATAATAAAATATGGTTTTCCTGGATTGGCATAGAAACTGATCCTCAATCTAATGTATTAGATGGTTTAACTTATGATGTAAAAAACGCGCAATATTCAGTTAAATCACATTTACCAAACAATGATGACGATGTTACAGTAACTCGTATAATTAACTAACTTTTTTCTTTTCCTTTTGTTTGTCAGCCGTCGTTTAACTTTTTAGTTATTCGGCGGTTTTTTTAAAATAATTTTTTTTATTTGAAAGTTTTTTTTTATTTTTGCGTATATAAAATATAAAAATATGTTTGAACAAAATTTTAACAACGAAATGAAGCGCCTTAAATTAAAGCGTTATGATGTTTGTAAAACATTGGGTTGCACAATGCCAACTTTAAAAACAAGATTACAAAATCCGAAAACATTTACAATAAATGAAATAGCTGTCTTACAAACTAACGGATTTAATTTAGACGGCATTTCACTAATACTTAACATTTAATCAATTAACCCTATGAAAACAATAGATATTAAAGGAAAGCAGTACATTACAGTAAACGAAAGGCTTATATATTTTAGAAATAATAATGATTTTTTAAATTGGCAAATTTTAGAGGATATTGTCCAGCTTGATGAAATTGAAGGCGTGTTTAAAGTTACTATTTTAAATAGTGAAGGAGCGACAATGGTAACAGCACACGCTCAAGAGTCTAGAGATTCATCTTACATCAATAAAACCTCTTTTTTAGAGAATGGCTTTACCTCGGCACTAGGTAGGGCGTTGGGATATTTAGGTATTGGAATTGACACATCTATAGCGTCAGCTAATGAGGTACAAAATGCAGTTAAAAACCAAAACAAAACGCCAAAATATGACAAAAAATGGCTTACAGAGTCACAATTAAACGCCACTTTAAAAGCAAGCGTAGAACAAGCTACAACAGTTTTAAATACGTTTAAAATGAAAAAAGAGTACAAACAACAAATAATAAATAATTTTAATTTAAAATAGTAAAATATGAGTAAAATAAAAAAATTTACAATTCACTTTGCACAAAATAATGAAAGTATTCCAAATTTTGTATTTGATAGTTTAATCGAACTTATAGGATTTACACTAGCAGAATCCAATAGTAATAAAGTTTATTTGATAAGCGTTTTAGATGAATTTTTTGTAAGTTGTGATATTCAAACAGTTATTACATCTACTAATTCTTTTATAGATTCTTTCAACAAAGCTAGTTTTTGGAAATTTAAATTTAAAAAAAAAAATATAAAAAATATAGATTTATTTTATCAAGAATTTGATAGCTACAAGGATGCTTATAGTTTTGCATTAGATATGCAAAAAGTAAAAAAATTAGCTTAAATCTTAAAACAATAATTTTAATTTAAAATAGTAAAATATGAGTAAAGAGACAATCTACTGCGGAGGTGGTAAACAAGTGAAAGGAGAATACGGAACGTTTAGAGCGATTACTATTAATTTATCGGATTTGCCCAAAGATCATATTTTTGAGTACAACGATAAAAAGTACATTAAACTAAATATTAGCGACAAAAAAGAATCGGATCAATACGGCAAAGATGTATCCGTATCCGTTAATACTTGGAAGCCAGGAGAAGCAGAAAAGGGCCAAGAACAAGAAAAGCCAGTATCTAGAAAAGATGACGATTTGCCATTTTAGGTAAAATTAAACGTAAAAATTAAAAAGCGATTTCTAAGGAAGTCGTTTTTTTTTGCAAAATATTTTTTTAATTAAAAATTTTTTTTTAGTTTTGATTTTTATTAATCAATAATTATAAACAAATGAAAAAACTACAATTAGTATTACTTTTATTAATCCCTACCTATTTTATCGCAAGATTTGTAATAGGTTTAATTTTTAACATATGAGAAAAGCAATAAACAGATTTTTAGAATTTATAGTCTTTTTGGCTATGATTTTTACAGTAGTGTATATTACATTATATTTTATATCAATTATTTTAAAACTTTATAAATTTTAATTAAATGGCAACAACAGAAAACAAGTACAAACTATTACCGGCAACAAAAGACAAACTAGAACTAATCAAAAATTACGCAAAAGGTCGCGATGACTGGTGGATTGAGAGGCAAATAGACATTCTAGAGATTTTGATAAAACTAGAGATTAGTAATGCTATTTTAAACGAACTTAATAAAAATTCAAAACTAGAGATTAGTAATGCTATTTTAAACGAACTTAATAAAAATTCAAAACTATGAATCTAATTAAAATAGTTGAAGGCTTAGAAGCTGAGTATTTCAACTCTGACCAATTTGTAAATCCGCTACCTAACGAGGTGCAAATACAACAAGACAATAAAAAACATCTTATAGATTTATCGTTTAAAGATGAGGTCTTAAAAACTAATATTTGGAATGGCGAAGAACAATACCATCCAACACAAAAGGAGGTAAATTTTATTTACAACTATTTACAGACATCGTTAAAAAATGAAATAGAGCGTACGAAGAAGTACTACCAAGAGAACGAGTGTAACTTTAATCAATGGCTGACAAATGATTAAAGAAATAAAAGCAATATTTGACACTAACGAAAAATATCATTCGTCTAAAGCTATTAGCGCGTCAGGTTTAAAAAGTATAAACAAAAAGTCTGTTTATCATTTCTTAAATCAAAAACCTTTTGAGTCTTCTGCTATGGCCTTGGGTACTGCTGTGCATTGCGCAATGTTAGAGCCACATTTATACTACAAAGAGTTTCACATAATGCCAAAAATAGATAGGCGTACAAAAATTGGAAAACAAACTTTTTTAATAGAGCAAGAAAAGGCAGAAGGTAAAACAATTGTAGCGTTTGAAGATCACGAAAAGATAACAGCTATCTTAGAAAATTTTAGAAATCACGATTTGGCCCAAAAGTATTGCAAAGGCGAAATAGAGCTATCACACTATTTAAAACACGAAGGCATAGAGGTACGAGTACGGCCCGACTGTTTAAATAGGGTAGATAATTTTATTGCTGATCCTAAAACGTGCCAGGATAACTCTCCGATGGCTTTTAAAAGAGACGTTTACAAATATGGTTATCATTTACAAGCTGCGTTCTACAGCGATATGCTAGGCGTACCGGCTGAGAATTTTAGATTTATTGCCGTTGAGACTCAATTTCCTTATTCTGTAGAAGTTTACGGACTTAGCGACGAAATGATAGAGCAAGGCCGTAGATCCTGGAAACGTTCCTTTAATGATTGGAAAATTTACAAAGATACTGGTATAATTAGCGGATATAATTGGAGCGAGTTCTCCGAAGATGGAAGTTTAATATTGTAGTTATGGCAAAAGATAAAATTGTTAAAGCTGTTATAAGCTCGTTTAAGCAACGTTCAGAAGTCGGAATAAAGAAGTATAATAAAACAATGGATAGAGACGATTTGACTACCTTAGAATGGCTACAGCATCTACAAGAGGAGTTAATGGATGCGACTCTATATTTAGAAAAACTAAAACAAAAATTATAAAAAAATGAGTAAAATAGAAATTATGACAGATAAAGAATATATGAAAGTTGGTATAGTGATGTTTAAAGTAGCGTTAACATCCTTTTCGCTAGGAATAATTGTAGGATTGTTAATTTTTAAATAATAAATTAAATAAGATGAGTGAAATAGAACTAAAACCAACAGAAAAAAAAGACCATTACATTTTATTAGTGGACGGAATTAATGTATTCGGCGAGCAAGAAAGAAGCTTTTACAGACACTTTGTAGAGGTAGTAGATAATGGAATTAATACCGGTTTATAATGTACAGAAAAAAACTAATACAAAAGATTCAGCAGCTAATTGATAAGCTGCCGGTAAGCAACATAAGAAAAGAAGCGAAAAAAGATGTGCTAGAGTTAAAGCTAAGCGATAGCGACAAACATTTTATTTTACTAAACGACAAATATGGTAAATTATGACTAAAAATTTAATGTTATTAAGCGAAATCATTTACAAACTTTATGAAGTAGATGTAAAAGAAAAAAACAGAAAAAGAAAAGTTCAAGACTTAAAAAAAGTATTTTCTCACATATCCTTTAAAAAAATACAAGGATTTAGATATACAGAAACTGGTAAGTTTTTAAATTTAAATCACGCGACAGTCATACACCAAGTAAAAAGCGCTAAAGATTTGCTACAATATGACAGTTATTTTAGGGAAGTTTATAGTAATGTTGAAAATGAATTTTTATCACAAAGAAAAAATACTATTGAAGGAATTAAGATTGATATAGAAATGCTAGAAAATCAAAAAGATTGTCTAAAAAAACAGTTTTTTTATGCTACTTTACAAGAAGCAACAGAAGCAACAAAAGCATTTTATACTAATGGCTAAACGCAACCCATACGCAAAGTATTTAAAAGGCGAGGATTTACTACAAAGAGCAGTTTTAAACTACATTGGGATGCAGTATCCTGATGTAGTTTTTACACATCCTATGAACGAGGGAAAACGAACACCATTCGAACAATACAAGTTAAAATACTTAGGTACAAAAGCTGGAATTCCTGATATTATGATTTTTACGCCAAACTCACAAAACAACGGATTAGCAATAGAATTAAAATACAAATACAATAAACCTACACCTAGTCAAAAAGAATGGATTAAATGGCTTATAAATTGCAATTGGGTAGCTACTTGGCATAACAACTTTGACGATTGCAAAAACACTATTGATAATTATTTTAAAAATTCGTAAAAAATGGAAATAAAAACTATTTATTTTAATCCGATTCAGCAAAAAGTTAGATATGTATCTAATTCAACATTTCAAAAAGATTTATCGTATCATTATATCGGTAAATCTACACGAGTAGAATTTGATTTATTGGTTGAGCTGCTATGGTACAAGTTTCAAGATTCAGATATTCCGCTAAATGAATTTAAAAAAATATTTGAAGAATTAAAAAATTTTTGTGATTCTATAAAATATCAATTAAGTTTGTAAAATCAATTTTTCAAATGGAAAACAAAAAAAACTATTACGCCGTTATTCCGGCGGAGGTCAGATATTCTAAAAATTTAAAGCCTAATGAAAAGCTAATGTATGGCGAACTTACAGCATTAGCGAACGATAAAGGGTATTGTTACGCCTCAAATTTATACTTTTCTAATCTATACAATGCAAAGAAAAACACTATCTCCAGGTGGATATCTAACTTAGCTAAAAACGGTTTTATTGATGTAAAATTAATTTACAAAAAAGGCACTAAGGAAATAGAAGAAAGACACATTTACCTATGTGATAAAAAAAGTATAGGTATTGTAAAAAAAGCACATACACCTATAGGACAAAAAGGAGAGGTAATATATAATATATATAATATTAATAATATAAAAAAGAATATTCCACAAAATTTAAAAACGCCTTTATTTAATGATATTATAACAAAGGCATTTCCTCATTTTGTAGCACTCTTTCCAGTCAATTATAGACCAAAAACAAAGGCGCAAGATATTAAATGGCTGGAATGTTTAGATAAAATACAAAGAATTGATAAATACGATTTACGAGACGTTTACAATGTTGCTAAAGAATTGCGAGAAGATCAGTTTTGGTCTAAGAATTTTTTAAGCATTTTAAAATTTAGAAATACAGATAAAAACGGAATCAAATTCATTGATCGTTTCATTAACGATTACAATTTTAAGAATAAACCAAAATGTTATTATAAAATTAAAGGGATTTTAGAGTATTATTTATACAAATCTCCAGCAAACGGACAAATAGAATTAGGTGCTAAGACCAAAAGTGGAGAGCTATTTGAGTTTAATATTAAACAAACTTTACAAACAAATGAATTTCAGGCGTTAAAAAAATATATACAAGATGGCAACAAGTAAATTAAAAACAGTTAATTCATTAAGTGGTGGTAAAACATCAAGCTACATAGCAGCAAATTACCCAGCAGATTACAATGTCTTTTCTTTAGTTAGAACAGATGATAAAAAATGTTTGTTCCCTGATGCTAAAATAAGGCAAGAGGTTTCTGACAGATTAGGAACAGAGTTTATTGGTACGCTTGAAGAAGATATGATTATTTACACAATGTTAGACTTAGAGCAGTTTATAGGATCAAAAATTGATTGGGTAACTGGTAAAACATTTGATGAAATTACAGTAAGAAATGGTAAAAGGTATTTACCAAATGTAACACAAAGGTTTTGTACAACTGAAATGAAGCTGCAACCTATTTTTGATTGGTGGAGAAAAGAAATAAATGAAGTTGTTGAAATGAGAATAGGGTTTAGAGCTAACGAACAAAGGAGAGCAAAAACAATGTTGTCAAAAGCAAATGAAAATGGCAACTTAGAATTTAAAGCAATAGTAGGTAAAAGAGGTGGTAAAACAAATCAAAATAAGTGGGCGAACATTGAATGGCAAAAACCTATGTTTCCTTTAATTAATAATGCAACTTTTAAAGATTCTATTGAGAA
>Ga0209815_1001574_pt1 | contig 14841 bp, 43 predicted proteins | sample CoawatmetaG00DNA_FD_187507 | JGI IMG/M metagenome (GOLD analysis project Ga0209815, IMG submission 187507) | Marine microbial communities from the West Antarctic Peninsula - Coastal water metaG002-DNA (SPAdes) (version 2) | ecosystem: Environmental > Aquatic > Marine > Coastal ...
TCATCATGCTTATATTATAACGCCAGGGTTCACAAAGTAAAGTTTTGTTTATACCTTTTCAATCGTACTTGAAGTCGCTTGAAAAGATTCAATCTTAGAGCCTGCAACTGCTTCTACAGTGTAGATCCAAAAGTCATTAAAATTATTCCTATGCCTTTCGGTGATCAGCCCCAGTGTACCGGCGTGGACGCCAACTCTGGTGGGCCTGACAATTTTGACCAGATCGCCGACTTTCATCATACCTCCATTATAATCTCACAAGTACAAAAGTAAAGATTTTATTCGGGGCGAAGAAAATCTCCCCAAGCATAAAATGTTACTCCGGTCGAGTCTCCCGACAAAGCAACGACTTCGTAAGCTCCTCCCCATGAGTGAGAGTCAGGTGTTGGGTCAGACAGGATGCAGGCCAGTGCACCGTCCTGATGGGTTCGCCTTGGTCTTTCTCCGTCCCACCGAGGGGGCGCTGCCACAAAGCGTACTAGTTGCCCCGGCGTGAACTTCTGCGGGAACCTGTGAACTCTGAACATCTCAGCGTCCAGTTTCTTTACCGGGCACGTCCTCTTGTTATGATTCGCTTGCCTTTGGCAGTAGCCACATTTCATCATATACTCCCTTACACACCAAGATTATAATTACTTCTCGCAAGAAGTAAAGCTTTCAACCATCTTCTTCGCCCCGTCAATTCTCCTGCTGGTGTAGGAGTGTCCCCACTCCATATCCACGATGAGTTTCTTGGCTTGCTTCCGACAACCGGTGAGGTCTAGTAACGATGACTCCCCCTCTTTGTCTCCGCGTATAGCATTTAGAATTTTTAGGTCTCCATCAAATCGCCAATGAGAAAAGTCTTCACGCTCACTTTCTCCAAGGTATCCAATCTCGAATGGGAAGCAGAACCTGCGCTCATTCGGCCAGTGGGGGGTGGAAGATAAGAATTGTACCACTACCGGGTCCGCGTTGGCGGAGGGTTGGTCCCACTCGTCGAGGTAGCCAACTCTGTCCCACGCAATTGCTTGGATGATTCCGTAATGTTCAACATTCACATAATTTCCATCCACGTAGTCGCGGGCCTTCACTGACACCAGTGAGCCGACACCGAAATTGTGGGCATGCGCTCGCCTACAAAGCTCCTTACGAACTTGCAGATTAATCGTTCCGAGTTCGTCTACGGAGTCTTTCAAGTTCTCGCATGTTCGCCGGTCGTGCCCCGTGAGGTCACAGAAACCGCAGTGGCGCGTGACCGGCTTTCTTTCTAGTTCTGCCTTCGCATAAAGATTGCCCTCTTCTGCTGCCTTAGTGAGATTCTGCTTTCTATTGGAGCAGGTTCTACGGTTATGTCCAGGTCTTCCACAGTAGCCACAGTAATTCATTTTCCCCTCCTAGTATGTTACACTCTGGTTATAGCCTCAGAGCAACAAAAGTAAAGATTTATTATTCGTATAGTTCAATAAATGAGTCTGGCTCTTCCGAAAGGGATTTGTTTGGTCCACCCGGATGGTTAGCCCACTGTACGAGGGCGCTGTGGTCGTACTTTTCTACCACAACCCCTATAATCCCATGCAGTCCTGCCATAGAGTCTCGAAACTTTATTAAGTCACCGGCTTGCACTGATGACCTCCAAATCTTCGATAAACATCGAGTCCCAATCGGCGTGACCGTTCCACTTCACCCACGCTGAAGACAAAGGGCCGTCCGCGTAGGTGCTATCCGGGGTCTCGACAACGATGCCTACAGATTTAGGATTAATATCCTGATTGGTTCTGTGTACCTCTGAATCATCCAGAAGCCTAACTAAATCACCGACTTTCATTGACAACCTCCGCATTTCTTTTGAGCATATCCATGCTCATCCAAGTAGGATTTTTAAACAGAGGTTCCCCATGCACGAAAATCTCGCATCGAACTTCATCGATGCAGACGATAGTACCTAGATACTCCGACACTGTAAACTTTACTAAATCACCGACTTTCATCATGCTTCCATTATAATCTCATAAGAGTGAGAGTAAAGTTTTTATTGCACCGCACTCAGAACTTCCATGCATATCATGGGGAACCAAACGTCTTTACCAGAGAGCTTGACAAACTCATTTTTTGTCGCGCTGAATTTCTGTGCAGTCACCACTAGGATAGGTCCAGCGGGTATTCCATTTCTGGTGTGTTGAACCAAGTCACCGACTTTCATTTATAACCTCGATTTTACTAGCTCCCACCTTATTGACATATCCATTTGACCATTGAACAGTTGGGTGAAAAGTGTCAACATTGATAATGATTCCGAATTTGAGCATCCAGCCATGTTTCTCTAGAGTTCTTGGCCCCGGCATCATGCACTGCTTCACTCGTACCAAGTCACCGACTTCCACTGATAACCTCCAAGTCTCTTCTAGGGTTTGCCGTCATAACATGACGCCCATTCGCACGCCTAGTCCATGTAACCACTTTTATTTCGTCGGTGCCTGGAATTTCTTTAACTACAATCCCACACCAGTCGGACCATCCAGGGATGGTGTACCTTACCAAGTCACCGACTTTCACTGACAACCTCCAGGTGGTTTTCGGTCCACCACATTTCTCCATCCAAGAGTGGGAAAAACGCCTTCAGGACACGGCACCCAGGACCGGCAGAGGCCAACTCATTAGCGAAGCTCATAATGATGCCCATACTACCCCGGTATTTCTTATTGCCTTTGATTATCCTAACTAAATCACCGACTTTCACTGACAACCTCCAAGTTACAAGTGGCCTGGAGCCGGTCCAAATACGGGTTGTCCCAAAGTATCTCCGCCTGCTGCATAGGCAGTGAGCCGCGAATTTTCACCACCAGCCCAATCCAATTAGAAGGGTGGTCTTGTCTTTTTACTAAATCACCTATTTTCATCATGTTCTCATTATAGTAACGCATGAATAAAAGTAAAGTTTTGTTGTTAGAAGTTGATTCCGCTGATTTGCGTCTCCGGGTGTAGATCCCAAAAGCCGTGGCCCCTGACATCAATGTCGTCGTGATCTTCACCGATTCGAATGAATTTAAAGGTCTCTTGGCCCCAGTCTATGCTGTCCTCTTTTTCTCCATATTCACTTAGGTCTTCGCTCTCAAGGTTCTCAACAAACCCTTGGATTGCGGCCACGTCATCATACGAGGTGTACCATTTAATTTGGTCCCATCCCAGTACGAAGTCACCCTTTTCAATACAGTCGGAGGCACGAATATCGGCCTCGTCAACCATCTTCTTTGCATCTGGATTAGAGGCCAGGAAAGTCAAGAAAAATGGTCGTAATTCTTCGCTCATGGCTAATACAACTTGTGAACGGTATCCCATAGGAACCTCCTTATGAACACATTATAATCTCGTCAAAGGTAAAGTAAAAGTTTTATTTTACCTTAAGGCTTCACAGCGTTAGCTAGAATCTTATCGCTATGCCAGCGAACACTTCCCGGCTTCACTACTACCTCGTGGAATTTGTTATCCATCCAGACAGTCAGACAGTTTTGTCCCGTCTCTGTCACGATAGCGTGTCGCTTGTTCAATGTGACTAGACTACCCACAGGGGGCATCCCCTCTCCAGCAACCTGGGACGTCTGCACATGATAGAAGGGCTTTTTTTCACCCGCTACCTCATAAGAACTAAAAATCTTTCCTGCTTGCATGTGTTGCTTTTGGTCAAGGATAACCTTGACGCGCTTAGGGGGCTTCGTCAGAGACGTATACTTGTCTGCCTCAACTTCCCACTTGTTATCAGGTAACTTCTTTGCAGATGCCACCTTCATCACGATGGTGCGATAGCGTGGGAAGGAGCGCACAATTTCTGCTTCTCCCTGTTTGTTTGTTTCTACAGTGTTTCGGACTCGACCGATTCCAAAACACCACTTCTTCATTAGAATATCATTCTGTTGCATCTATCATCTCCAGGTTAGCTTTTCTAATCCATGAGGGGGAATGTCCAGGCCAAAGAACCTTTGCGGTTCCTATCACTGTTCTCACATCCATTATAATGCCAATCTCTCGTTGGTCAATCTTTCTCTCATCGAAAATATTATAAACGAGTGAGCCAACCTTCATGATGGGTTCAACATCTTAAATGTCGGTCGTTCCCCATACTGGTAAGTCCGCCGCTTGCCCGTATTCGAACCGGTGGCCCATTGAACCGTGAAGGTATGCACGGTCCCTCCGTCAACCACAAGGGCTATATTGCCGTCACGGGAAAGTAAGTCCCCCGGATAGTAAGCATAAAAATTCACAATGACTCCTAAGTAAAATATTTGGTGCGCCCGATGGGACTTGAACCCACGACAACCACTTTATAAGAATGGCGCTCTAACCTACTGAGCTACGGGCGCATACTGTTAATCTGTGCCTATGTTATAACTCCAAAGAACAAAAAGTAAAGAAATATTTGGTGGACCCTCTCGGACTCGAACCGAGGACCACCCCGTTATGAGCGGGGGGCTCTAACCAACTGAGCTAAGGGTCCGTAAGCTGATCACATCATTGTATAAAAGCCAAGTAAAAAATAACCACTGCTACACAAAAAAAGGCATGACTTAATTTAATGTCGGAGCTTGGTCGTTGCCGACGTTCTTGAATCTCACGGAGGATCCCATCCATTGGATGGTCATAGATCCTCCCGTTATCCTCCGGTGGTCTTAAAAATTTAACAGGCTCTCCAACTTTCATTTTATGCCCTTGAGTATAGTCTTATATATTCGTATTCCATCTCGTCCCCCAGGATCATCTCCACCAACTCCGTGGTTTTGCCTCCGTCTGAAAACCAGTGCACGTCTACAGCTTCCCCCCTCAATTTTGAGTCGTACCTCACTACCGAGGCGACAATGCCAAGCTCTTCTTCGTCGTGCATATCATTATAAATGAGTAGATCGCCAACTTTTAACATATTTTATCCAACGCAAAAATAGAAAGAGTGTGGACGTATCCTTGGAATTGCGGGAATGAAACCTTATAATCACTCTTCTCACCGTGGAGAGAGTGTCTATACCCCACAACAATACCCATTTCGCCTTTAATCGTGTGCTTCATAGGCAGACAACGGTCTTTCTTAACCACTGCCACACCGGGTTGGAAGTTACACACAATCAAATCACCGACCTTAAATTTTAGTTCGTCTTCCATGTTTACATTATAATTACATAAACAAAAATATCAAAGTATATTTTTATCGCCGGTAGTCTTCGATGTCGTATTTATAACATCGAGGCGTCTTTTTTTGGCTTTCACACTGTGTGGTTATTCGCCTGCCCGCCCAATCTGTCGGTCTGTCCCTGTTGTTCCGTACTCCGACGCTTGGATAATGAGTGTAACAGCCCGGTAGAGCGAGTGTACTTAAAATAATCAATATAATTGTGCTCTTTTTCACTTGGTTTCTCCTTTGTCATCGATGAGGGAGCACTCTTCTCCCCACCCATTGAGATCCCAATCGCATGTGTCACTCCAGTAACACCACTCCTCAACACATAAGTGTGTGGGGGATGCCTCCGTAACCCAGGAACAACAATACCCGTTTTCGTACTCTTCACACTGTTTGGGTCTCACGTTGTATGGCTTCATATCCCCGTAGTGCCCCGTGGTACAGTTATTGGGCTTCATAAGCTTGATGCGGCCTATAGGATTATAGTACTCAGTTGTGTCCTCTTCAACAGCGTCATACTGATATACTGTGTTGCGGTGGTATATGGTTTCACATCCCGCACAGAGCAGAAGCAACGATAAAATAGTCATTCTTACCATTCTAGTATCCTCTGCTCGACGCACTCCCAAGCCCTTTGAGCTATAAACAGCGCCAAGTCTTCTAAGTTATCGATGTGCTGTTCATCTTCCTGCGCGTCTTCAAGTGCCTTTAGAATAGCGCTTGGGAGAGGCGCAGTAATTTTTATTGTTTCAGACTTTTTCAAAATTTACTCCTTTTTATTTGGCTGCACAGACAGGGCTCGAACCTGTGACCGGACGGTTAACAGCCGTCTGCTCTACCTACTGAGCTACTGTGCAATGCTTGGTAGCTAAGGTGGGACTCGAACCCACAAGCCCTACAGGGCGACAGATTTTAAGTCTGCTGCGTATGCCAATTCCGCCACTTAGCCATGTTCTAATAGTAACCACATTCTTAGAAATGTAAAGAAAAATATAGTCCCGCATAGTTATTAATGATGGGACAGAAGACAAAAGTTCTAGCAATCGTCGCCATGTTACTAAATTTATTCGACGTATGTGCCACATTATTTATGGTTTCGAACGGAGCCACCGAGGTTAACCCCATCATGGCTCATGCTCTTGAAATAGGTCCAGCATTTTTCGTCGCCATTAAAATTGTTCTCTTTACTTTTGCGATTATTTTAATGGCGAAACGATCTCCATCCCTGCTCGCTTGGGTGGTGGGAGGTTATGGTCTCCTGACTTTGTGGCATTGTTACCTCTTCTGTCGCTTTCTTTGCCTATAAATGTATGGTACTCCCAAGAGGGCTCGAACCTCTAACCTACAGCTTAGAAGGCTGTTGCTCTTCCTGTTGAGCTATGGGAGCGTGAGCCGCTAAGGGGCAACAAAGTTCTCTTTTCGCCAGGACTCATCGTCGTAGTCAGGCTTTTCTATCTTGACCTTCTTGTTCGCCTTACAAGCTAACAAGAATCGAACGCTATCGAACCTGTCGTTAACTGCGTGTAGTCTAGTAACAAAATTAAGAGCGACTTCGTTACGTGTATCAACATTATCAATAGTTGAAACGACGCCTGCAATTAATTCAAAATCTTTCCGTGTCATGCTACCTCCGTGTTTGAGCATAAATTCAAATTAAAGAATTGTAATATAGCAAATTAAAGAAAAAATTCCACTCATAATCAGAACCTTGAACAGTCTGTCCCCGGCGTCCTCAGTGTGTGTTGCTCTCTTCATCCTGCACCTCCAATATAATCCCTAAGTATGTCTAAGTCAATCTTTTTGTTCTCGCAATATCCCAGCCATGTATTACATGTTCCACATAAGATGCCACGTACCCTTCCGGTCGCGTGGCAGTGGTCCAAACAAGCTCCCGACTGGTCTGTGTCTCCAGTGAATTTTATTTTATTCTTGCACAAGCCACAAGAATTGTTTTGTTCCTTCAGGAGCTTTCTTCTTTCCGGTGTCGTAACTCCGTACCTGTGTATAAGGTTCTTACACGTATGACACACGGTTCGATCCGAGGCACTAATATTTCTACAGTTTTTAGTTTTACATTTCAATTTTTCTCTTCCTCCTATACTTTGTTTCAGGACTGTAGTGAACCACTAAATTATTGAACTTTGCACTGTCGTCCGCCATGTTCCAAAAATCTTTGCGGTATAGCCCATACTGCGCCGAACTTTTTTCTTTTCCCCCTACTACTTGATAGTAATATTTCCTGCTCGTGATTCTAGTTATCAACCCAAACCCATGATCTGTTGAAAACAGATCTCCAACTTTAAGTCCGTATGCGGGAATGCCATTTAGATTGTATAGAGACACGGGTTCATTTCGCATATTTTATTTCCTTTCTAAAAAATGTCTCAGTAGTTTTGTCGGTGAACACGACATAATATTCGTCTTCCCTACGCGCGGGACCTGTGTGCTGGATCAAGATGACCCCCACTTTACCAAGGTGTCTGTCTCTAAACCAGCTTATATTCTCCGCATAGGCGGATAACACAACCAAGTCGCCCACCTTCATGTTCCTACCAGTCCCCGTTTAAAAGTTCACAGTCCTCTATGTCTACCCAGAACTCGCCATCTGGAAAATTTACATAAACTAGTCCAAGACAGCTAGGGTCTTGTTCGAGCGGATGTATATCTACATCGATTACAACACCAGGCTCGGGCGGCGAGGAACCAGTGCAATCACAAAATAAAATTAAATCACCTTTCTTCATTACCTTGCCTCCATACCCCCATTATAATAACAGGCTCCCTCTCTGTCAAGAAAGAACCTCTAAATCTTCTTTGAACCAGCAATCGGTGTAACCGTCGCCGTATGTTAGGAAGATGTGACGCCCCACTATGTCGGTGATCACCCCCAGAATCCCAGTTTTATGGGTAAGAAAGTTGTGAGGGCATTTGACTAAATCACCAACTTTCATCGTCTGCCTCAATCTTTTCCCAGTGTTCCGCGAGGTCCGTCCTGGTCTTGTCTTCCCCTTGAACGTTAACCTTTACAGAGTTGTGTGCGACACCCACAACGATGCCCATTCTATCAGTGTAACGTTTGGCCACTGGCATCGTGCGTAGTATCCACCACATTGAGGACTTCATTTTTACAAGGTCACCGACTTCCACTGTTATCTCCCCTCAAGTCCAATTGCTTTCAGAAGCATTATAACCACATCTCTGAATTCTTCATAAGTTTTTCTATCATAAAATATCATTTAGGATACTCGTCCTGTCTGTGTACGTTACCATGGTGCCCATTTAGTATGTTCATCTCGGACCATCCGTAATATGGGTTATATACCTCACGCTCGTGAAGACCTTTCCAGTGGTTGCCATCCATAAATTTTACCTTCCAGGACCAAGCTGGCCACTCGGAGTCACCTCCGATTCTCTCGGTAAAGACCCCAACTCTTCCGCTGTGGGTTATAATTATGTCGCCTTTTCTAATTCTGTTGTCTTTGTACATTTAATAGACTCCCACTCACCCACCTCATTTGTGTACCTTACCTCTTTTATCCCAGCCTCTCGTATGAATCTCATACAATGTTCACAAGGTTTGGCCATCGCCATCCCGCCAGTTTTTAGAAACCTAATTACTTCTATAGTATCTCCTGGTTTGGCAAACCTTAACACGTTCATTTCTGCATGCATGTGGCTTCCGGTTGTCCCATCCGCGTAAGTCCTTTTGAATTTGGGGTGGGTCTTGTAGGTGTTCTCCCCAACCTTGATAACTTTTTTTCCTCGCTTGAGAATCGCCGCCAGATGATATATCCTTCCGTTATTTAATGCTCTTTCCCGAGCCTCATAATACACCGGGCACAATTTCTACCTCCTTTTCCCGCATTATATCTTGTGGAAGATAGAAAGTAAAGCATTTTATGTAGCGTTTTCTACTTTAAAATTTCTAAGGTTGTGCCAAGCCTTCCCTCTCATCTTATCTGCCGCTTTCCTCCGACTAACCGGCCCCCCCATATCCAGAAGATATAGACTCGAAGGCCGAAGGTTCCTTCCTCCTTTCGGAGTAATCCACTCGACGGAGATAAGAGTATCCCCGTTTCGCGCCTGGGTGCTCTCGTACTCAGGGATACTCAGAACGAAAGCGTCAAGGATGATCGCAAGAGCGTTGCTGCCTCCGCATTTGTAGTTTATAAGTGAACCAATCATGCCTCTATTATAATCCTCTTCCTAACATAGTAAAGTTAAACTACCGTAAACGGTTGGTCCCCTCGGTATTCAGTGAACCATGTGGGTATCTTGTTTGCTGGGTACCTCATCCTCGGTTTGCTAGCATAATATTTTTTATATGACTCCACCACATCCTCTTCCCTGAACTCCTCCGGCATTGCCATCTTCAAGGGGGTGGCTTCGTTGGCAGGGAAGCGGGCGGGATCATATAAATCTAGAATTTTTCCTAGTACTCCAGTACATTTGTGGTCTTTCCCGAATCGCTCGGTGTACTCTTCAATCAAAGCAAGACAATGCAAAGCTAAGTTCTCGAAGTTGACACTTGACTCCGCAGCCCAAAGACATGAAGGATGCTTTGGATTGAAGGATTTGTAAGGAGCTTGCACACCCTGTTCATTGAGCACCGTTGATAATATCTGACAGGATTCTAGGATCATCTTAACAACCCTATAATTATCCTGTGACTGCGCGGATTTCTCCCAATCTATGCCTCCAGAACTATTCTTTTCAATTGCAAAAATATTCATTACTGCCTTCTCTTCTTAAAGGGGAAACCGATCAGAACTTCTTTTTTCTACCAAATCTATCGTAGATAAACAGTTCTTCGTGTCCCGGCTCTGCTAGGATTATAATCGCAGGAGGACCTAAGTCAATCTTCCGGCTCGATTTCTTTTTGCGATTTTTTTGGTATGCATTCCGGTTCACGCTTGTACCCGCTTTGTAAGCAGCCCCGAGTTCCTGCTGTTGTCGACTTTCTACTATCATCTGGTGTCTCCGAAATAATTTCTAGGTGGGCCGTAAGCATATCATTAATTTTCCCGTTGTTAAGCCATATCACTGTTACTCTCTCCGAGGCCGTGGAGTAATCGGGTGTGGTATCGCTCAAAACAACGCCTAGGTCGTTCTTCCAGGACCCCCAACCTGCGTAGGAGAGTCTCACAAGGGTTCCTGCCTTAATGGTCAAGCCTCCGCCATAGGAAGGGTGGCTGCTACCGTTAAAATCCCCTCCGCGCAACCCTCGAATGCTTCAGCCTTTTGCTTTTCTTTGTTAGCATCCTCTTTTAGTCCCAGTGCGTGGAAGGCGCTGCTTTCTAGTCTGGCCCTATCTGCGTTGGTCTTCATACGCTCATAGTCTTCCAGGTATAAATTTTTAAAGCTCCCATGATCTGTTCTCTCCCCGAAGGGATCGTCTAAAGCATCAAACATATTTAAACTCCTTTATAACAGCATAGTAATGCCCAAAATTTGTAAGTCAAGAAGTCTAAAAGGTCTTAACCCTTTACCCTAATCCTCTGCTGTATTTCTTTTTTAATAGCGTCGAGGTCAAGGTAGTCTTCCGGCATCCCTAGATGCTTTGTCTTACTGACTATCTCTAGTAGGGCGCGCTTTGCAAATGGCCCCTCTATCCCTAGTTCTCTTTGTATCGACGGGGGTAACGCTGTGGTAATATAGACTCGTGTGTTTAATTGCGGATGGGTAAAAGAGACTTTTACCGCTCCGTTCGTTCCTCTTGCTCCTACTAGATTTTTCCAAAAAAGATGTTTCCAAATTATTTCCTCCACCGTTCCAACGGTGTCTACCATTATGTATTCATGCATCATATTATCCCAGAGGCGCATGTTAACTGTCATGAGACAGCCGACTCCAAAACCCTGCCCAATACATATATCTTTTAACTTAGTTCTCATCTGCAAGGTTTGGCTCGCAGAAACTATTATTAAGTTCTTATAACTAGAGCACCCTCTTACGTTATGCCCCGTTTCCCCGCAATAAGAACATCTATATCTCTTCCCCATACAATAAATATAACATCTTGATAATAAAATCTATGTTTATTTATGAGGAGAACGCTTCCTTAGCGTCTAGGAGAAGACCTCTTATCTTATTAACTCTTTCTTCCAGCTTCGCCTTGTTCTCTGTCTTCAAGGCATTTTTTAGAAGATAAAGTTGAGTTAATACCTCGTCAATGCCTTTCTCTGTCTTGTTAGGCTCGTATACCCTTACCATAGTCGATCCTTTGGCTCTAGGCCGAATTGTAAGACCAGTTGTGGTCTTGTAAAGAAAAAATGATGGGGGTCCGCCTTCCCACCGTGCCACTCACATTATAAACAATGTAAGGAAACCAATTTATTTTAATTAGTGGGCTGATACCCATAGTCCCAAAAAATCAAGAGGCACTCGCCAAAACAACGCCACCTGATACTGGCTTCGCTGCTGCGCCTATCAACCTCACTGTGACGTCTTCCTTGTCACTGCACCACATATCAACACGATCCCAATCCCCGGCAGGGTGTGTAGCTTGTGCGTCTTCTTTTGTGGGGGCAGCTACAATCGCTGCGTGGTAGGATCCCATCCCAGTGTTCTCATCCTGGTAAATGTAGTAAAGATTCATATGTAGTAAATAGTTACCTGTCTGTAATAAAATTCTAGAACCGTGCTAACACATAACCGCGCTGAATTAATTCATTCGCATCAGAGTAGATATGGTTATCAAATCTCCACAACATCCCCGAATCTACAATTCTTTGGAAAAGGTCCACCTTCTTCTCAAAAGAAAGACTTCCCATTTCGTACTTCTCTATTTCTGCTGCCGTAAACTGCATAACCTGTAGCCTCCACGAAGCCTAATTAGTGCACCTACCCACGATTCTTCCAACTTATTTTGCGTTGCTTACCACTTCTACCATACTTGTAGGAGACCAGAATGGTTGTTTGTAGGTGCTCCATAATACCATAACCCCTGGTGTGGGTTTCCCCTCCGGGTTGTGGAGTTTAGTAACGCCAACTACGACGCCCACAGGCTCCTTCGACTTCTCATAAGGAGGCAGAACTAAATCAAAGCCTTCACCCGTTTTCCATATTACCAGATCACCCTTGCTTAGTTTCTCTCTTTTTTTCATTTAATTTAAGTGCCTTTATCTCTTTAAGTAATTTTTTGTTTTCGTACTTCACAATATCCAGTTTAGTCTCGGTTCTTTTAGCATTTAATTTGCTCTCATTCAGCAATTTTTTAAACGTTTTACTCTCGAAACAGGCAGTCTTCAACTCTAGCATAAGCTGGCGCAGGGTGTCAACTGTTTCTTGGTCAACATGGAATGCGTGCCCCCCGGTGATCTCGTCGATCTTCTGTTGGGCTCTCTCCGCAAGGACTTCGCGTCTCTTCTCCCCTTGCTCGCTCATTTTTAACTCCTAAATGCTATGGGGATTATCCGAAAAGAATACTTCCATATTCTTGTCCAGCCTGCTCTTGATAAACTCTCTAGTATTCTCTTCTGTTTGCAGGTCTGTCGTCTCTCCATCAATAATTAGGTTCCACTGCCCGAGTTCTCGCAGAATGTCGACTTTATTGAAAACTATTTTGGTGACCCCGTTTATTTTACTTGCCTTCTCTATCAAAGAGACATCTGCCCAATTACATTGTCGAGGGCGACCAGTAGTGGCTCCATACTCTCCTCCGATGTCGCGCAATTTTGAGAAAATGGGCTCATCAGGCTCGAAACTTTTACTTCCAACATATGTTTCATATATCTTTGCTACTCCCCACACATCCCTGACCCACGCAGGAGGGATTGCGTTCAGCAGCGCCCCAGCGGTCGTACAGTGGCTTGAGGTGACGTATGGGTAGTCTCCATGGTCAATGTCTAGTCCGAACCCTTGTGCGCCCTCACAGAGGATGACCGGGGAAGTGCCGTTACCATGGAATTCCTCATAAAGGTCTATCAAGAACGGCTGAAGCTCTGGTACATCTTTAGCTTGGATCCCTGCCCTAGCGTATTTGTCTCGGTAGGCAGGGCCATTCCCTCTCTTGGTAGTTCCTATCTTGTTCTCCGAGCTATCTTCTTCAAGATGTGATTGGGTTATGACATGAGTGTTCGCCGCAACATAAACGAGACCTTCTACATCGATGCCGCCCTCTCGTAGTTCATCCATCTCTTTAAAGAACTGTTCTACGTTTATAACGCAGCCGGAACCAATGATGGATTTAACTCCAAAGAATACCCCGGCAGGTATATGATGAGTTATAAATTTCTTGCCCTCATGATAGATCGTATGCCCCGCGTTGCAGCCACCATTGTAACGTAGCACATGGGTATAATAATTGTTCTTACACAGATGATGTGTAATTTTTCCCTTACCACAATCTCCGTATTGGAGGTCTACAATTATGTCTGCGATCATGTTGTGTTCCTTTGTTGTTTAATAACGTACCGGGACCATAACACAGCCGATGGGGTTGTGCAAGCATGTTTTTATTTTATACAAAAAAAACCCCTACCTAGACGGTAGGGGTTTTGAACATAACTTAAGTTATTTTCAGGGTATCAGTGGATTTAGCCTCCAATGATGTGGAGTTTTATAGCAGTCGCGCCAGTGCGCTGAAATAAAAGTATTGCCGACTCGTTCTCGGCTAGCGTTTGTCCCGCGTCTGAGAGAGTGACGCCCGTGCCACCGGCAAAAGTTAATACTTGATCCCCATCATTAATGTAGTAACACTTGACAGTTTGGTGGTTTGCCGTCAACCCAAGATTGCCGACAATATTAGAGGCAGTATCAGTAGTTACAGTGCCACCACCTGTCACTGACGTGTGAACTACGATACCCTTTGAGATATTCCCATGAGTTAGTGTGTGACTCCGTGCATCAACATCTGTTGTCTCCAAACCCTCTTTTATGCGACCAGCGGTCACTGTGAGGCCTCCAGCGGTGACTGTGACTCCTCCTGTCGTGGCCGTGAGGCCAGCGGCTGCCGTAACTGCTCCGACCACTCCTAGGGTACTCCCAACAGTTGCCGTGCTGTCTAGCGTCGCTGCGCCTTGAATATTAACCGTGTTCGTAAATGTCGCTGGGGCTTTTTCTTCTACTCTAGCCATTTTAATTTCTCCTGTGTTAGTGTTTTGAAAACTGACCTTCTGTTCCCAGAAGTTTTTATGTTCAATATAAATAGTTCGTTATAACCGGAAAAGACATACACTTTGTACTACTATTAGAAATCTAGTTCCAGTTGTTCATCTCCGTCTAGATAGGGGCGTCGATGCCTGTGATGGTAGTCCTGTACAATTTGGTTCCATATGTCAAGAGGAATTTTCACTGCCACCCTATCCGGGTCCACTTCAAAGTCTGTGTTCTCTACCTCAAGGAACACGTTTTCTCCGTCCGAAACGTCCTGGAATAAGTGGTGGGTGTCGCCAGATGAAATTGTGTCTTTAGACGACATTTTTGCCTTCCTTCAAGTCGCTTACCATACTTTCTATCATCGCTTGAGCCTCCGCCCAACAAGGAGGGCAGTAAAGGTTAACCTTGTTTTGTTCCTTCCTCACTACAACGAACCAGCTTTTTACTTCTTCCTCGGATTCCTTGTCAAACGCCCGCTGGCACATCAGACACTCATCCGCGAGCCTGCCAAACATCCCTAGTTTCTTTTGGAGATCTTTTTTCGAGTTCTTCTCCTTCTTCCGGTTAATTTTTCTTGATATGCTACCCATTAGTAAGTC
>Ga0209815_1001582_pt1 | contig 14797 bp, 18 predicted proteins | sample CoawatmetaG00DNA_FD_187507 | JGI IMG/M metagenome (GOLD analysis project Ga0209815, IMG submission 187507) | Marine microbial communities from the West Antarctic Peninsula - Coastal water metaG002-DNA (SPAdes) (version 2) | ecosystem: Environmental > Aquatic > Marine > Coastal ...
AGATGTTGATATTACGGCACACAATGCTTTCACTTTGCGGAGAAGCCCAACCGAATTTTTTACTAATAAAAATACTTTGTTGAAATTATGAATCATTCAGTGAACACAATGTCTCGTAAAAGATTTATATGGTTTAGTGAAGAATCCTTCGATAAGAGACCACTGAGCAATCATTCGGTATCACGAAATTCACAATCATTACAGTGAGACAGTTGATCGGGTTGTTTAGAGCATTCAACTTGATGAAATGAGATTTGACTATTTTCTGCACCACGTCCATTTATAGACGTGACCTTCTACTAAGACCTTTACTTCGAAATCCTTCAAATCCGTCTCTATATGTTTTAAATAATCTTCTATATAAGGCTCGCCCAACAACATCATTTTCGATGGGCGATAGGTAGGACATATGTCTATTACCACGACTTTCTCGTTCGCAATTCGGCAAGCGTTGTTCAATATCTTTTCTCTATACTCGCGCGGGACTTCGTGTAATAGAAACATACATGTCACGATTTCTATCGGGAATGGTGGCTCATAATTCTCGGCGTTTCCATAGTCAAATCGTTTCTCTGGAAATAGTCGTTTCGCCTCTTGCAACATTTCAGGACTCGTATCTATACCTAATCCGATCGGTGACGTCGATATACCCGTCCCACAGCCGAAATCTAACGTGGTCTTGGTCTCCAAGGTCCGTACATCGGTTCCGTACACTACTTTATCTATAAAACGCGTAAAATAAGGCGCAATTTTGGCGTGTAGTTCGCTCCGGTTTCCTAGCGTATGGATACGCGGGTCGAATGGATAATTCCACAAACTTAACCAGATTAACTTCATTGTATTTACCTTATATATTTTTTTTGTTTCAATTTTTTTAAACAAAAAAAATATGAATTATATAGATGTTATAGTATTAAGCTTCTAATTCCAGTTCCTTCACTGGTTCAGGAGATTCTTCTTCCTCCTTCTTTTTAGGCTTCTTGGTTGATTTGGGTTCTACCTTCTTTTTAGATTTTACATCTTCCTTGACGACATCCTTAACAGCGTCCTTGACGACTTCCTTGACGACTTCCTTGACTACTTCCTTGACTTCATCCTTGACGACATCCTTCGTCTTCTTAGCCACTTTCTTCACCTCTTTCGGAACTTCGTCAGTTGGCTTTTTCTTAGCGAGTAAATCTTTCTTTTCCTTATAGGCTAAAACACCTTTCACAGCATCGTCTTCGGAGACGCCTAATTCAATCGCGATCTCAAACGCCGTCTTGTATTGAAAGTGGAGGGACTTAACGGCTTCTGGGTAAGACATTATTAAATAACTATATGTATTCTTTTTAAATCAATTTTTGCGTTATTGATATCAAATAAAGTTTAATCCCACATAGACGCCATGGTGTTGTAGTTCGCATAATTGATCGGGTCTTGTACATAATCTAATTCGTTGTATTTCGTTTCAGCCGACCACTTTTCCATCCACTCAATGATCTCTTTCGTGACGAGATAATTGGTATGTTTTACTTTTTTATCGTCTAATAATATCTCTATGTTTTCATAATGTTCGTTGTAGGTTTCAAAAAATATTTCTAGAGTCAGAATCGTGTCATCTTGTGGATCTCTTATATAAAATTTACCATCTTTGTCTCGGAACAAAATAACATAATGAGACGTGACATAGCCTCTCAAAAAACACAATATCCCTTGAGCCGGCTTTAAATGTGTACTCAATATTTTGGTCATAATCTGTTGATAACTACTTAAAAATTTGCGCCGTCCGTCTTTTAGTTTACGCATTCCTTCTTGTAATTTTTGTGTATCGGCTTTTACTTTTCTAGTTATATCTTTCGATTGAACGACGTCTTTTATACGAATGATTCCTTGAGACATAATCTCTTCCAAGGCATCCATATTTTCTTTTAGGGCACTCAAGGTTTTTATCATATAAATCGGTATCGTCATCCAAAAATGGGTCGTGTCGTATGCCTTGTTTAACATCCATTCGACTTCGTGTGTATATATCCCACTACGTCTGTTTGCGAATTCTTGGAGTAGGACCGAGGTGTCTGCGTCCGTATATTTTAAACCCATAAAAACTTGGGATAAACAATCGTCTTTTCTTTCGGGTACAATACGCATCAGTTTATTTTCTTCGTGAAATGGGGCGATGACGCCGGCGTCTGGTCTTGAGGTTCGACGTTTTGTCTTATTCTTAGCTACGCGTTTTTTGCCGGTCGCCATTATTAAAAGGATAGAATATAAATTTGCGTTTAACCTATGAATACTTTTTTTGTTAATAACTTAATATGAAAAGAAAATATCATTTAATCTCTCAGGCGGTTCGGGAACCCTATCTCTATTATAATCACGCAATGCACGACTTAATACATTCAAAATACCACGCGCTTATGTATTTTTAGAGATATACCACATAATAATCCCGTTGGATAATATAAAATTTAAAGCTAGCGCCAACCATAAATGAAAATGCATAACTATTAACGTTATAAGGATAACACATACCGATAAAAAAGAACCTAAAAAAGCGTGGCTCAAAAAATCACTGGCGTATAAAGGTCCTTTGTAATAAGAAATATACAGGGGGATAAACAATAATATCGGCGCAGCCCAAATGAACGCGAAGGTTTTGGTCGTATGGACTCCCATTTCTATCACATAACCACTAAACAAACCGACCATCGCCCCAATCAGTGTATTTTGTAATAGTCTCATTATAAACAAAATATATTTAAAGGTTACAAGATATATAATTACAATGAGGTGGTTTTTTGTTTTATTTTCTTTTATCAAAATGCCGCCTATGACGAAACTTACAAAAACCACGAGAAACGAGATTCTCGTTCAATGGAATTCAAACATACGTTCGCAGCTCTATTTCCCGTTTCTTTACGAAGAATACAACGAAACATTATTATGCAAAAACGATAAAGACGATATGTATATGTTATTCGGGGATTATGTACGCGACGATTTTGTCGTCAAGAAAATAATCGAAAAGCCTAGTAATTATTATCCTTATGACGAGGAGGATATAAATTTTTATTTAAAACAATATAGTCGTAACGCAGAATTAGACCTTTGATTTTTTATTCTCTTTGGACGCCATGACTAAACAATCTTTAAACGATTTACCGTTTTTCTTTTCCCGCGCATAGACCTTCTTGACCAATATGTTCCACGCTGATGCTACACGCTTCTTGGTGCTCTTCGCCATTTTTTTTAATTTTTTAAGACCACTTTTCATATTTTTTTTAGTCGCCATATATATATACAATCTATTATAAAAATTGAAAAAATAAATAAAGACAGGATTACTATAAAATGAAGATTATATCGATTGAAGGAAACATCGGATCAGGGAAAAGTACGTTCTTGAATTTTCTAAAGCAATCGTTTACGAATCCGAGGGTTTGCTTTTTGGACGAACCCGTTGAATTATGGTCTACGGTGGTAGACGAAGAAGGGGTTACTATTTTAGAAAATTTTTATAAAGACAAATCGTATTCGTTCTCTTTCCAGATGCTCGCCTACATTAGCCGTTTGTCTATCTTAAAAAAAGCGATCCAAAGTAAACAGTATGATATTATTATTATGGAACGAAGTTTAGACACCGACAAGAATGTGTTCTGTCAAATGTTATACGACAAAAAAGATATAAATCAAATTGAATTTACCATTTACAATAGATGGTTTGACGAATTTAAAGTGAACCACGCGATAGAGTATGTGTACTTGAAAACACGTCCAGACGTATCGTTTGAACGCGTTTTAAAACGAAACCGAACAGGTGAGACAATCCCGTTGGCTTATTTGGAACAATGCCACGAATACCACGAAAATTGGCTAAAATATGAAAAGTGTTTGGTGTTGGATGCCAACACGAATGTATTAAGCGACCACTTCAACGCGTTTATTGATTTATTATAACCATAAATATAAATAAACTATATATATTCTTGGAAAAGATATCCAAGATATTATACATTTGATTTTTTATAGAATAAGGAAAACAAAACGCAAACCCGTACAGCGCCCAAATGAAAAACATACTATAAAATACAATATGATTGATTAAATTATCTTTGGTATACTTGATATATAACAAATAAAAGGTCAGCATAAAAAAAACACCCCCACCGAATAAGGCAATGGCTTTGTCTATCGCTCGTATTTCTCCTAAATATCCGAGAGCCAACATACACCAATTCGCGACACAAATATAAAATAAATATAGGTAATCTCGGCGGTTGATTTCATCTTTTGTCGTATAGAGACTTGTATTATATTCGAAATAATACACGATGGTCAATAACATAATGGGTGTCGTCCATATCCAGTCAAAATACCGAACCGATGTCACGTCTTCGTGTGCGCCTTGTAGAGCCAGTATGAGCCAAATATAAAATATAAATTCAATGACTTGAACCGCCAACTCTAACACCAATATGTCTCGCAAAATAATGTCTTTCGCTTTCAATTCTACGAATAGACCAAAAAAAGAAATCAAGGCGGTCAACAGTTGAACGCATATGGATATATAAGCCGTCAATAAAATACTATTCATTATATAGAATCCATATATTTTTTGGTAGTATTCTCTAGCAGGGCGAGGTCGTCCGATTTTCTTTTTCTTTCTGCATATAATTTAGCAGCGGTTTCTTGTTTTGCCGGAAGTTGTTTTTCATTTAACCAATCCCCTATACGCGCGTTGTGGTCTGCTTGCGAAACGCCTCGGGTCGTAAACACACACGATGGTTTGCCTTGTTCCCAATTACAATACGTATAAGAAGCCGATATAGGATATACATTTTTTAAATCACTTTGTTCGACCATAATGTCTACATCAAACGTATTTTCTTTATAATAAGGGTTGTTATAACTACTATCTATAGACGTCTTACTATAACAGTCATATGGTGGCGTATAGGACAAATTATAGACCATGGAACGTTGTGGATTTATAACTGTCTCTATACACCCCACTTCGTCTTTTTCACATGGTACCGCCGCCTTTTCTACCACTGCGTCCGAATTTAATGGTACCGCCACCTTTTCAACCGCTGCGTCCGAATTTATGTTTGAACGAACTCTGGATATGATTTGGGCGATAGATTGAGAACTCATAAACCCTTCGCGTCTAAGCTTAAAGTACAAGACCGCCAAAATTATACAGATTAATATCATATATATGCCAATTATAATTTAAAGAATAACTATATATCTTTTTAATAATGTTTCAAGTCAAGTGGTTTAATAAAAGAAAGGGTTTCGGATTTGTTCTGGATGAAACTGGAACGGAATATTTTTGTCATCACAGCGACATTTCTAACTCGGGCTATAAATACCTACGTGCCGGTGAGTACGTTGGTGGCGAAGTCGTCACGATGGAAGGCGGTAAAAAGAAACTATCCAAGATTTGCCCCCCCGTTCCGTGGGGTGTTCTAATGTGTCAAATGGATACGCAGGTGAAGCCCGTTTAATTCAAAATCAAAAAAAGTGTAACAAACCCCTGAAACGATACAATTATTTTGGATAAGTTCGTGATAGGATATATATCCCCGTATCCCAACAAACAGGACGTGATGACCGAAAAATATAAACTATCTAAATATCTTTGACCCCATGTCGGATTATATATTTTCTTTTTTTCTTCTAAGACATTTTTTTTAATATCTTGTTTGACCTGCTTGGTCTCTTCGTACGAGGCGAAGGGTTCGATAACGTCCGTTTCCACTTCTACCAATACATCTTGTATTTTATCTTGTATTTTATTTAAACCATGGAAGTTTCTTGGACGAATCAAAGAATACACCACCGAAAAAAATAAGGTAGAGAAAATCAAATACACAAACTTATATTTCATTATATACTATAACGCTTTAATTTTTAAAAATTTATAGGCGCGATATTGTTTCTGCTTTTCTAAAATATCTTCCCGATTCATCAAATAGTATAGTTTTTTCTTATTTTTATGATACTCCAATAGTTCTTTGCAATATTGTCTGTGATATTCTGTGAATTTGAAATCGTCCATATAGTAGTTTTATCCATTTATTTTTTCAATTTTGAAAAAATAAATTGAACCTCTATCAAGTCCTACATAGAACCGTCATGTCTAGAGTCATTTATCATTTTTTAGCTCGTCCACCCCGTTTCCGTGTTTTTTTTCGTCTAAAAAGTAGCTTCCGGAGAGTTTTCATAAAACGCATTATATATATACTTATTATAATTTTGGCACAATTAGTTTTTTATAGGTTGTATGTAATTCGGGGTGGATACATACTAAATACATATCCGATACAGTAAAGCCGTAATTGTTTTCTAAAATAGTTTTATACATATTCAATTGAAGCGTATAATGCCAAAAATTCGTATCGGGTATATGGCTAAAACTAGGATCAATGGAAAATTTATTAAAAGAATTGTGCTTCTCGATAGACTTACACCTTTTCCAGTCGTAAATACTAAGGGTTCCGTCGCGATTCAACGACACCATATCAATCGACCCCGCGATTTTTTGCTTTTCGTCGTATATCATCCATTCTGTGCGGTATGGTACAAGGTCAGAGTGGTCTTTTACAAACTCTAAGAAATAACGGTGTTCCGTAGTATTGCGATCGATGGTTTTCCCATTGTAATAATCTTCGCACATTTTGTGCATGTCGGTCCCTTCTTTGGCTGCGCTTGATCCGTTGGCTTTCCATAGGTCCTTTATCTCTTGTTTGGTTTGATTGTAATATTTACTTTGTTCCCACTTGGACGACGCCATCATCGTATCGATGATTTTATCGGCGTCGAACTTTTCAAACTTTTGTTTGACCCACGTGGTCACCGACGTATAATTTGTAGACCCCTTCACGTTGTAAATATGCCCTTGTTCTTTGAATTGGATCCCTTTGTCTCGCTCGTGCATATGTTTTACGCTCAGCATTAATATATCTTAAATTAATTTTTTTAAATCAATTTATAACAAATCTTCACGTATATATATGAACATAACTATTTTTGTTATAGTAGTAGGATTATTTGTTCTTTACATCAATAAAATCAATGTGGTCGATACATTAAAAGATAAAATATATTTGTATCTGTTCAATGGCTTGTCTATATTATTTATGATGATTTTCTTATATTATTCCTTCCTTTATGGGTTCAAACGCGGGCTGTTTACTACATTTCTTATTTGGTGTCTGTTTGTGGCAGCGACGCCTATACCCGAAGCGGGGCTGTTGGTGTCAATACCATTAAAAAACATTTTAAATATTGATTTGGGTACAACTCAAATATTTGTCTCTTTTTTTGCCCTTATGTTCTTACTGGTTGTCTATTTTAAATTTAGACAATACTTGGAAAAAACACCTTATGGGATGATTCTAATTCGTATTATGGACTTCGGGTCGTTTAGTATATTTGTCACGTCTATTTTAGCGTCGATCAGCTTGTCGTATTTAATCAACGAAGGCATTGACTTTGTGGTATTTAAAAAAAAGATGAATATGTATATAAATGCTTGGTTGGGTCTATGGTTTATAATACTATTGTGGATATATGTTTACCTATTAAACAGATTTTATAGTAGATAATATGGAAGAGTTTTGTTTTCAAATGATTTTAAAAGAAACGTGTTATGGACGAACCTTTTTATATTATTACATTGTACCCGTTTTATATGTTCTTTATTTAAAGATAAAATCATTATGGTATTAATGTTATGCCATGTGTGTAAGTTTGACGTACACGACTCTTGTAAGAATTTTCACAATACGTTCACGACAGATTTGTTGTGTATATTTAAATTACCCAATGAACTCATCCATTATTTGACCCATTTTTTGTATTTTTACGACGGTCATATTCTTTCTTATAGTTCCTTGCCCGCACGCCTTCTTTGCACCAGTTGTTTCCACCTTGGATATTTTAAATATAGACAAGCCACGCACGTTACGTCGTATAACTTTATGAATTTCTTTGATTCTTGGATGGACGATGCGTATAAAGAAGAACTCTTTAAACAATTATTCAAAACCTACTTGCCTTCCATACTTGTAAAAAATTGAATCACAGGTCTATTTATATTCTACACAATGAAGTTCAAGCGTTTTATCCAGAAAACCGAAATGCCTCTACCCGGCGTGGGTTTGTTCCGGAGTCATCGGGACCCCATTATGAATCGTTTGTCCTACCAAGAAGCCGTAGCGAGGCGAGACATACACTGCTTCAATCACTCTTTATCGCTTCGGTGCGAAACGTATAAAAAATATAAGCTATATGTCTACCACACACAAGCGATACGCGCTCTAATGTCTCGACGATTAAATGCCGACGTCTCGGATTATATATTTGGATTTTATGATGTAATATTTATAGAGTATCTTCCGATCATGCAATATAGAATTATAAAACCCAAACTGAACTATAAATGGTATATTATTATCTCCAATATTTTATATCTTATAAAAGAGGAGTATCACAGCCAGATATTAGATATAAGTTTTCGCCTAACCTACAATACATTCGACGAAGTCTCTAAATTATTTTTTAGAGAATTCGGGTCTATCGTTCCTATACGCGAAGACACGCTGACCAACACCTATATATACGAAGACGTCTTTGATTTAGCCAATCAAGTTAGAGACGATATGCGGTTTTCTATGTTGAACATGTATTTTGCCATTCGGTTATAAGGCTTATCACAAGCGTACGGACAGGCAAACCTATGTTCTGCATACATAACATGAGACATATCAGGTGATAGATTATACGATAGATTATACGCTAACTCGCTGTAAGCAAACATATAATCTGCGTACACGACGCGTCTTGTGTCCCATCGTCTAATGTCTTTATGAAAGGCGCTGTTGTAAAACATATAATTCATATGGGTTACTATAGATACATTCCATGCACCAATGTCTTGATTAAATGGAGTCATAGAAAACATTCCATCCATACGAACTACTCTGGATACATCCCACGCCCCTAGGTCTTGATTAAATGGACTACGAGTAAACATCGCGGTCATACGGAATACATTCGATACATCCCACAACCCAATGGCTTTATCAAACGCGCTTTTGTAAAACATAGCCCTCATATCTTCTACATTGCTTACATTCCATGCGCCAATCTCTTGACAAAATAGGCTTTTGTAAAACATAGACGACATATCTAGTACATTGCCTACGTCCCACCATTCTATGGATTGATTGAAACGACTCGACTCAAACATAGAGACCATCATTGTCACACGGCTTACATCCCATTGCCCGATTTGTTCATTGAACCCACCCGACGCAAACATAAACGACATGTCCGTTACACGACTTACATCCCATAGTCCGATTTTTTGATTGAAGCAACTATTCGCAAACATCGAGACCATATGTTCTACCTTGGATACATTCCACGAACCTAAATCTTGATTGAACACGCTATTGGAAAATAGATAACTCATATCGTCGACATTGCTTACATCCCATGCGCTTATGTCTCGATTAAATTTACTTTTCCGAAACATAGAAGACATATCTTCGACATTATGAACATCCCACGAATGGATATCTGAATTAAACTCCGCCCCATAAAACATCCAACTCATGTCTTTTACATTGGATACGTTCCACGGAAGGTCTCTATTAAAGGTGCTTTGTTTGAACATAGAGCCCATATGCGTTACGTTGGATACGTCCCATTTGGACAAGTCTTCGTTAAAGACGGTCTGTTTAAATACATGACGCATATCTTGTATATTACTTACATCCCAATAACTAATATAACCATACAATAAATAGCCTTGGACTGGATTTTTTATCCATGTAGTAATGGCTTTTTTTAAAGACGGTGTATCTGTAAAGGTTTTAATACGCCGTGATAATTTATAAAAATCTTCAAATGAATGCAGTATATTAAAATCATAGTCAAACGCTTTTAATATACCGTCTATAATAGGATCCACATTCTTCACGCATAAATAATCCGCTAAGGCGATGATGTCTTTATAGTTATCCTTGTGTATGTTTAACTCAATTAAATTGTTTTTTTCAGCATGTTCGAAGAGACCCTTTTCATCTGAAATCTCTGATAAGAAGTCGGACTCGATCCACGATTGTTTCAGAGCCATATAGGATTTATTCGTTTAGATATATATTCAATTTTGGAGGCAATGTAAAAATTGAAAACGATTGAAATAATAGTTTTCAATTATGGCTTCTATTCCTATGGCAACCGCGGTTGGGTGCGACCTTGTGCTGGAAACGTTGAAACAACAACACGGCGCCTTGTGCGAACAACTCAAGTTACAGCGCGACAATTGCGGTGAATTCTTTGACGACGAACTTCAAGAAACCTTGGCGCCCATCGAACAAGACCCCGAGCCTTACGCCAATGGTTCCATCAAAACGCGCCCGATTCTCAAGAAATATGCGTTGTCTCTGTGCGAGAAGTTGGATTTGGAATCTCGTATGGATGCCTCTGCGGAGGCGTTGCGTGATGTGGATTTGACACCCCAACAAGTCAAGGCAGACATGAAGCATTATGTCTCCCTATGTGAAAAGAAAATCGCGTCTCAGCAAGCACTTTGCGAACAACTACAAGAACAAGTGAAACAACTGACTGATGTTGTCAAGTGTATCGTGACTCACCCCACATTTGATAATGATTACGTAAGGGACGGTGGGGCTTCAACAAATAATTTAGGCGAATCTGTTGTTATGCCTAATCGCATTCCAATGTCATTATTAACAAATTCTATAGATAAAAATATGCCAAACGTACAAGAGTTCCTCCTGGAACAAGGATTACTTTGCGATGGAAAAATTCTACTTGATGGGCAGCCTCGTTCTGGTTGGAACGGAAATATTAAATTAATATCGTCTCTTCATTATGCTTGTTATAAAAACAATATGACAAGTGTTAAAAAGATGATGAAGTATTGTTCTGATATTAATGTCAAGTCAGTTGTAATTCCGCCACATATGAACTATACATCAACTGAAATTAATAAAATTTGTAATCCCATTTCACTTCTTGAAATTGCTACAAAGAATGGTTCCATCGAAATGGTAAAGTTCCTTCACGAAAAAGGAGCCAAAATTGGAGACACAATATATCACACACCCAACGGAACAGAAGGCGATTTGGTCGCCGGATATTTACAAACGCACGGGTCGGCACCGGTCGTCCGATTTTAAATATTTATTTAGTATATGGATAGTTCGAAAACATCAAGTAAAACGCCAAGTAGTAAAAGTAAAACGCCAAGTAGTAAAAGTAAAACGCCGAGTAAAACGTCGAGTAAAACGCCAAGTCGTAAAAGCCGTAAAACGCCAAGTCCAAAAAAAAATACCTTTGGAGACGCTATATTTTCCAAAGCCAAAAGGCAAGACGTTTTTATATGATTTTATGAAAAAATATATTATGGTAGAAGAGACCCTTGAAATACATAATATTATCATAGAATACATTCATTCAGGTAAATTACTTCTTGAAAGTAAGCATATATATGATAACGCGTGTGTTTTTTATGATAATAATTATTTGTCCAAAGCGCAAAAAAATGCCTTGAATAAAAGAGTTGAATTGCTTAGCGAAGATAAACAACCAGAAATTTTATTATTTTCGTACATATATGTGTTGAGCAACGATTGCGCGAGGGCGTTTGAACATTTGGACAAAGACGAACAATTGGGGGCGTGGATGAACATTAAGTCTCAGTTGCCGTGTCTTACAAGGTCGGTGCCGAATACGTGTAATGTATTGATAAAATCTAAGTTAGAAGAGATTAACCAAGCGCCCTATAAAATGTCTTCTCAAGATGAAACAAGTATATTTTTAAGACCTCTACCCGGATACCGTCACGGCTCGCAAACTAACAAAATGCATATATGTTTTAACGGCGAGATGTTACATCATCCTGCGTTATATTTTGAAGCCATACATATTTTCCATAGTTTTTATTTGGAACATATGGCGAATCTGTGTTATTATAAAGTGATTGGCGGAGTCAACGACCGCGATTCTACCATCGCCGCCGTGGTCGCTTATAACCTCTATAACCGTAAAATGGCGGATATTGCGATTTATTTAGAACATATCACAAGTGAATCTCAAATCATAGAATATGGCGAGCGATTTAGGACCTACTTTATGGAAAAGTGGAAACACAAAATCATCCCCTTTTCTAAAAGTAAATTATTGTTTAATTCTTCCACCAACGCCTCCGCCCAAGGGAAGTATTTTATACAATATACGAGCGGGGCATCTGGAGATACTAAATTAAGTTGTATGTCTGAAATTATGAAATCGGAAACATGCGCCACGCCGGGCGGAGAGTTGGTCAGTCCGGATAATATTTGTAGGTTTCAACGGTATAAGGTAAAACCCGGTATAAAAATAAAAAAAGCAGGCGAACATTATAGAGTCGATTGTGACAACTCGCCCAACGCCGCCAGCAAAGAATGTAAAAAGGGAATTGGTACGAAAAAATTGGGGCGCTTGGTAAATACTAAATGCGTAAAAAATAGGCTAGGGGAAAGTAAAGATATATGTTATGACGAATTATGTTTTTTTTAATTGGTCTAAGACGCCGTCTTCGTTGATATAATATATTTTTTTTATTATATAATTTTTTCTCTTAGAAAGAATGGATATACTTATCTCACAATTACGGCAACATTTACTCATTCTTAATAAATTACCTTCTTTGTTGGTTGTAAAAATACATAACACGATTTTTTTGGGTTTTACTTGGTAGGGCAACTTCAACAAGGCGTCTACCTCGGCGTGTATGGTTCCGTGCTTCAAGGTTGTTTCATATTTGTTATAACCGGTCGCGTAAAAGACAATACCGATGGTCTAATACTAAGCACGACATATAGGCTCTGCCGTGATTTGCGTTGGGAATGTTAGATCGCCGGGGGGCTTGTTCGTACATATGTTGCAAAACAATCGATTCTTTCTTAGACATACTTACATTGCGTTTTATTAAACGAAAATCAATTTTACGCGTAAAAAACATAGACCTATTCTATGAGATGTATGTATGCTTCTATTGCCCCCTACGATTGCGCATGGCATTACAGATTTAATTGCTTGTCCAAAGCGTACGTTGATCTCTTACGCAATACTGAATCCAATGATATGGTCGTTTGAGGTCGACCAACAAGCCGTATTATTATTTGCTTGTTCTATATACCATATGAGGAAAGATGTACCTGGTGGAGTATTGGGGTCGGCGTGGATGCACAATATATGGCTGGTTTATCCTGATACGGCTGTATTTTTCCTAAATTATATTCATACTCCGAGACACTTTATGCGCACCTTAAAGACACAAACTATCCCGAAAATTTGTCTCATAAGCTGTATGTCTCTTGTAGCTCTAGTTGCGATGGTTTACAACGTGGACGATTGGTTCGAGAGTGTCTACGGTGTCTTGTGGTGGTCGGGACCAGTCATCTCTCATATTTTTGTAAATGAATTATTTGTCAAGGAGTAAAGCCTCCAAACGTTCAATCCTTTTTTCCAAGGATTGATTCTTTTCGTCTAACTCTTTTATACCTTGAACCGCGATTGTAAATATCGAATTATAATTCAACGTATAATATTCTCCTGACTTCGAGACAACGAAAGAAATATCATCTATATCTAAAATGTCGTTGGCTATAAAGCCTATTTCTTTTTTATTCTCTTTTATATATTGTTTCGGTTGTAATTGTCTCAAAATATCAATACCAGAAATATCTTTGATATTGGTTTTTAATCTTTTGTCGGACGACAATTCGAGTGCATCTGCCGTTATCTTACCTTTCACAATCAACATACTGGATGTGTCTGTCGTAACTACTGCCCCTATATGCACACGATTTGCGTAATATATAAACCCGCCCCCATTTAACCACCCGCCTTCTAAATCCAATATATTTAATCTCTCGTTTACACTATCGGAAATCCTTACGCCGCCTCGGACATCTAATATATAGTCGCTTGTATTATAAACACCCACACCCACCTTACCGCCTTCAAAATAAATATTGTCACCGGAATCTTTGACCCAATCGTTTTGAATACCAATCGTCGGGGGGGGTAGATTTGTATCGTATATTCTTACGCCACCATTTACGGTGAATTTATATCCTTCGAGGGTATTTACTATATTTACATTTTTATCTGTAAAATAATTTTCGCTGTCGTCGGATGTAAAAATGCCCTGTTGATTCGCCAATAACGAAAGTGAAGCGTCTACAAGAATAAGATTGTCTCGGATGTCCACAAACGACGCGTCAATGATAGAGAAGCTATCGCTTGAACCAATTTGTTGGGTCAATAAAACAAACGATGCATCGATAGAAGTGTGTTTTTGATAGACGCCCGCAAACGATGCATCTATTATAGGGAAGCCATCGCCTGAGCCAATTTGTTGGGTCAATAAAACAAACGATGCGTCGATGGAAGTGTGTTTTTGATAGACAGACACAAATGATGAGTCCACTTCGGCAAAGGAGTCCTTTACATCCACAAACGACACGTCGAGCGAAGTGTGTTTTTGATAGACACCCACAAAGGAAGCGTCGATGGAAGTGTGTTTTTGATAGACAGACACAAATGATGAGTCCACTTCGGTAAAGGAGTCCTTTACATCCACAAACGACACGTCGAGCGAAGTGTGTTTTTGATAGACACCCACAAAGGAAGCGTCCACTTCGGCAAAGGAGTCCTTTACATCCACAAACGACACGTCGAGCGAAGTGTGTTTTTGATAGACACCCACAAAGGAAGCGTCGAGCGA
>Ga0209815_1001588_pt1 | contig 14741 bp, 32 predicted proteins | sample CoawatmetaG00DNA_FD_187507 | JGI IMG/M metagenome (GOLD analysis project Ga0209815, IMG submission 187507) | Marine microbial communities from the West Antarctic Peninsula - Coastal water metaG002-DNA (SPAdes) (version 2) | ecosystem: Environmental > Aquatic > Marine > Coastal ...
GGTATCGGTAGTGTATTATTTTTCATAATCGTTCTTGAAATAATTAAGTTCTTTAGTCGTTGGCAAAAAAAGAGTTTAGAGAATAAAAACAACAACCGATTAGATTATGAATTTCTTTACGAAAAAATAGAAAAACAAGGTAAGCATATATTAGATGAGTTTTCCTCTCTAAGAAATTCTTTTATAGAATTAGGTGTAGATGGTCTTAATGAAAAAGTTAATGGATTAGATAGAATTACAATAAAATTAAACACTTGGAAGAGTAGGGTTGATGCCAATATTCTTAGTGGTAAATTAACTTATGGCTCTCAAACCCTTGTTAATTTAAAAGATAGTGTGCAAAAGGACTTAACAACACTATTTAATTCCGTTAGCCAACTGCAAAGAGGTGTTTATGGAAAACCGGAAAAAACAAATTTTAAAATAATGAAATCAGAACTTACTAAGTTAGTTAAAGAAACCGAAAAAGAAGTTAGTAAGATATATCAAAAAAATATATCTGAAATTCAGACAAACGAACTTAGATTACAAGCATTAGAGAAAGTTGTTTATAGCGACAAATCAGTTGTAAAAGAAGCGACTACTCCGGTTGAGATGTTAAAAGAGATAGAAGAAACCAAAGTTAAAAGGGCTTACAATATGGGTAGATTTACTGAATTTCAAATCCACAAGGAAATGTTTAGGAAGTTAGAGGGTGTTCAATATAGTTCTGACCTTGATACAACCGATACTATTAAGAGAATAAAGGACATTCCAAAACTTCCTAAAAACTGCTATAAGAAGCAAAGAAAGAAAGCATACCAAAGATTATGGCAAAAGAATAGAATAGATATAAACTAAAACAATAGATATGACACAAGAACAAAAAGAAATTACGGATATTTTAAAAAGGTGCATAATGCAAACTAACTCTATGTGTAGAAATATGTTAATTTCGCTTAAAGAAATTGGCAAAAGAGTAGAAGTAGATGCCGTTATAAGTGTAGCATATTCTCCTATAAGAGATACATTCTTTGTTTATACTTCTGATAACTACTCGGTTTATGAGATTAAAAAGGGGATTGAAGCAATGAATAAGCCAAAGATAGTGTTAGAATATAAGTCGTTAGATATTGATATTGTTAATAATAAAGGAATTTTAGAGATAGAATACGGAAGCGAGAAAACAATTAAATTCAACATTGAAAACGATATTAAGGCAATAGCACTAAATTCTGAAATAATAAAAAAAGGATATGAAAACAATTAAAGAAGTAATTTATATTTCATTATATTTTTTAGCACATTTGTTAGGTTTGGTTATTTATGGTGTCCTATACCCTTTCTTATGGGTAAGGTTTAGTTTAACTAAAAAGGATTTTGACAAATACAATCACTATAAAAACCGACCTATCAATGTGCTACTATCTTTAAGTTTGTTAGTAGAGAAAGTATTTATTAACAAGTTTTAATTATTTTATAGGATAAATTATTTTGTATTTTAAAATAAAATATGTATCTTTGAAAAGTCAAAATCAAAGTAAGTTAAATTAAAAATCAAAAAAATGATAAAAGGATTTGAAGAATTAACCCACGAATTAACACCCTACGAAAGAGATGTGTTGCTTCCGGCAATTAGATTAGGTTTGTTAGGTAGAAAGGGAAAGGAAAGAGCCATAACTAACCCCACTATGGTTAAAATGCTAAAAGCAAAAGGTTATAAAAAAACAAACGAGCCGAGAATAAGAAAGATTATCTTTATTTTAAGAGCAACAAATGAAGTTCCAAGACTGATAGCAACTTCAAAAGGTTATTATATTGCTACTACAAAAAAAGAACTATACGATTGGTCAGTTAGTATGCAAGGAAGAATAGATGCTTTAAACGAAACATTAAGTTATGCAAAAAGACAAATTAACGAATGGGATAACCCAAACACGCAACAAAAATTTAACTATGGCAAATAGAAATAGGCACAAATGGAGATTTAAAGATAACCCAAATGTTAAAAGTAGTGGAAATACTATTGGAGATATGCTAAGTAAATCCCAAATAATAAAGTTAAAAAAACAAACCAAACAAGATGACAACAAGGAAAATACCAAAACTAACAAAGGCACAACTTAAAAAAAAGGAACAAAGGAATGAGGAAAAGAAAAAGCAAACTGAACTTGCTCTTCCTAAAATCCCTAAAATTAGTCAATCCCTTTATAAATCACTTACTAAGTATCGTAATGGTTTAGAATGTGGTTTGGTTTTAGAGGAAGCGTATGTTAATGGTAAGTGGTTTCCATCTACTCCGGCACAAGAGTTGGGTAATTACTTTGAATATATATGCACCGGAAGTTTACCGAGAGATGGTCATATACCGGAAGCAAAGTTAGTTTATAAGGGTAAGCCAAATGAGAAAATGGCAACTGACTATGCTCGTATGCACAAACAAAAGGAAAACTTTGATAGGATAATGGTTGAAATGGGCTTTACAATAGAACATACCGGATTTGCCTTTACGAATAATAAGTTTAGTGGTATTGCTGATATTATAGCAAAAGATGTTGATGGTAATAGAGTTATCATTGATGTTAAGAGTTCCGGTTTAATAAATGACAAGTGGACTGACTATGGTTGGGCTGATGAGAGTATAGAGTTAAAAGATGAGTTGATGATACAAGCAATTCACTATAAGATGTTGGCTCAATGGGAATGGCAAAAAGATGATGTGCCTTTTTATTTTATGGTGTTCTCCACAAAGAATGATGTTGATTGCAAGGTATTTGAGATTATAGTAGAAGAGAGTAGGTTTGCTTCACACTATGCTCAATTATTAGGAGCAAAGAACTTTTTACACGAAACAATACAAAGGGGTTGGAACGCTAATCCGGAAATGAAAAGATGTGCAAGTTGCCCATTGGCACAAGATAGGACTTGTATATTTTCAGTAGATACACCTAAACTTCAAAAAGTATATATATAATAACTAAAATAAATTAAAAATGGAAAAAAAACAATTACCAATTTGGCAACAACAACTTAATAGTGGATATACTAAGTTTGTTTCTCTAAATCCGGAGAAAGCCAAGAATGAATTAGGATTTGCTATGCAGATATTTCAAGGAAACCAATCTTTGCAGAAGTGTAGCCCACAATCAATTTTAGATGCAGTAGTCAATGTGGCGAGAACAAGTATTACTCTTAATCCGGTTATGAAACTTGCATACCTTATACCAAGAAAAGGAAAATGTATTTTAGAGTTCTCGTATATGGGATTAGTTAAAATGCTTAAAGATAATGGTTGTATTAGAACTATCTCTGCTCATATTGTATATACTGATGAGGACTTTGAGTATATGATAGGAGAAAATTTAATTATTCATACTCCTATTTATTCAGAAACGGAAGTAGAACACAATGCTCGTAAAGTTAGAGGTTGTTATAGTAGAGCAGTATTACCACAAGGAGATGTAGTTTTTGAGTTTATGCCAATGTGGGAAATTGACAAAGTTAAAAGAATGAGTGAGGGTAGTGGCAGTAAGTATTCGGCTTGGAACACTTGGAGAGATGAAATGATTAAGAAGTCAGTTATTAAAAGGCACTTTAAAATGTTGATTAGTGGAAATACAACCGAAGAGTTAGCGAGTGTTTTAAAGATAGAGCAAGATAACAACAAACTTACAACAACACTTGATAAGCCACAACACTCAATTAGAGATGCCTTTACGGACTTTTCAGAAGAAAACAAGGAACAACAAGCAATTAACTTTGAAGAGCCTAAGATACCATCTAATGATGATATTGATGCTATATTTGATAAGGAGTTGGAAAATTCAAATACTATGCAAGAGATGGAAACGCAAAAGTATTATGGAGATAGTAAGGTTGAAAATGAGGATAATAAGCATATTGAAGATGTAGATGCTTTCCTTAAAACGATTAGAGATAATGATTTACCTAATGAGAATAAAGATAATAAAGACAATAATCAACTAACTATTGAGTAGTTTATTTCCATCTACTTGGTAGTTTTAAAGTCGGTGGGATAATGGGTTTCCTACCGGCTTTTTATTTTATTTCTTTTATAATAAATCCATTTAAAATAGAAAACACACCAACTACAACACCTAACTTTATAATCCTTTTAGTCGGTGGTAAAAAACCCTTTTTAGTCTTAGAGCAGTCATCTTTACCCATATTATAGTGCATAATTGCTTCTATCATAAATAACCCAAAGGTTGTTATCATTATCTTATTTGTTGTTGTCATTAAGTTAGTATTATTTCGTTTCCTTTTATGTTTTTAGATGAAGTTCCGTATTTATAGTGTGCTTTTTGTAATAAATCAGCAGTTTTGTAAATGTTTCCTAATCCAAAATGAACGGGGTCGTGGTAGTTTTTAAAATCGCCACCCCATCTAAACCCCATACTTTTAGCAATTTGTGGTATTCCGGTTTTTTCCCATTCCTCTTTTGAACTTGCTTTTCTTAATCTATGACTACCTTTTACTCCAATCATATCAAGTGCAATTCCGTAATTATGTTCGGAGTGTCCGGCTTTAGCGTTTTTAGAGTTTTGATTTTTCAATCTTTGTTGATGCTCAAAATCTCTATAACCGGAAGTTATAATCATCTTATATCCGGTTTCTTTTTGTATTCTATTTATAAGTAGTCTAAACTTACTTCTAACTTTCTTATTAAGGTCTTTAATATAACTCTCTTGCTGATAAGATAATATCTTACCCCTAAACATATATAAGCCAATACCTACCACTAAAGTAGCAAGTCCTATACTAATCCATATTATTTGCTTAGGTTTTAAATTCATAATTCCTCACTTACTGACCATCTACCAACAAATACACCCATTCCAAAAACTATAATCACTACTAAAAATGCACTCATATTTAACTATTTACTTAAAATTATAGAAGTGCCGATACCACCAATAAAACCAACACCCAACCAAAAACTCTTTTTATCATAAAACCTTAAATCTTCCTTTATAACTATATTTTGTAATCCGGTTGTGTGAACATAAGGGCTACTATTTGTTATTAAAACTACCGGCTTTGGTCTTTTAAAAATTCCCATTGACTTACTGCCAAGAGTTATTTTTAATTCGTTATTAAAACTTATACTATCTAATAAAACACCATTTTTAATTATCTTACCATTAAAAGCATACCATTCATCAGAAAGAGAAAATCGTTTCGGAACAATAATGTAGTTATCCCCTACAAGAGTATCGTTATTTATAGTATCAACAATAAACGGAACAAATATACTATCTATTTCAGTTATTGTATTTACTATTACTTGCGAACTAATTTTTTTTAATCTTTCAATTTCTAAAAGGTTATGTGTAATCGCATCTTTTTGACTTAATATAATTTGGTCTTGCTCTGCAACTCTTCTCCCATTCTCATCAATGGTTTCAATATACTTTTGTTCTTTAAACTCAAACTTTGATATTTGATTTTTATACCCTTTAAGTTGTGCTACTGAATTACGATACCCCCAAACCAATAAGGACACCATAATCAATAACACAACTATAATAAGAGTTTTTTTATCAAATTTCAACATAATTTATTTTTCTATATTAGCGTTATCTCTAAACTTCTTAGTAATAGCCCTTATTAAAGACTGATTATAATATCCACCTAAAAACGCTACTAACTTAATTAAGCCACTTGCACCACCAATAAACATTGACACATCTTCTAACATTAAAAGTATAGCAAATGTTGATAATACGGAAATTGTCGTATTTACTACATTGTCTTTTATCCAATACTTATAACAAAATCCACAACCCTTATCCTTTCGTTTATTAAACTTCATAAGAGAATGTATCGCTACACCTAAAATCGCTAAACTTATATTTACCCAATTTAATGTTTCCATTTCCTTTTTAGTTTTAATTTAACACTATCCATTTTCTCCTTTGTTTTAGGAAATAACGGCATATACTCCTTACCTTGCTTTTTTGCAATTCGCTTTCTAAACATACGAACTGCCGGTGGTATTAGGAAAAACAAAGGCATTACGCACCTTTCTTTATATTCTTAATATGCACATAGGCAGACAAAGAAAATGTGATAATCGCTACACAAACGAAAACCATATCTAATTTTTCTTTTGAAGTCTTTTCACTCCACTTTTTACCTTTCATAACTATATTATCTATTACTATTCACAACTTGGTCATCTAACCTCTCTTGCATATTTTGGGAGTTTTTTTGCGTAGCCATCAACTCTTCTTTCAAGTCCATAACCTCTTCTTTTGCTTGTGCTAACGCTTTAAGAGTTTCCTCTTTTTTATTTAACGCTAACCACCAACCAATACCACCACCGATTGCAATATAAATTAACTTCTTCATATCTCTAAATCTTTTTTTGTTAATAATGTATAAGTAAAGGAGTTTCCCCACTTATCTTTTGCTACTTTTATAATAGGTATAAACTCATCTTCAAAACATTTAACATTTGCAAATACTTGACAACCGGCACTCCACTTACCTACTACACTACTTTCCCCTCTTGGATTTGACCTATGGCAGTTTATACCAAAAATACCTTTGTCTATTGTGTTTTCGTTAAAGTCTAAAATCTTATCTCTATTATTATCTCTATATACTTCAATTTCCCCTCTTTGAACTAACGCTTCATAATCCCCTCTATGAAGTCCTAATTTCCATAATCCCTTATATTGATTAGGAACTACTAAAGCCGTTCCTTTTATATTCATTGGGTTTTGTAGGTAATGTGTTCCGGCATCAGTAGTTATCTTAAACTCATTCCAAACCCACTTACCATTTACTTTATATATATTTAACAAAGTATCATCAAAAGAATTTTTATATAAAACATCATTACGAATACCAATAAGATTAAGATTATAGTCCCCAACTTCAAAGAACTTATACCCTTTCCTATTCATAATCCTACGAATGTGCTTAATTGCTATTTCTTTCTGATAATTCATTTTTAATAAATAATAACATTTCTCTTACTTGTTGCTTCTTTTCCTTATCTAATTCAGTCCTTTTTAACATCTCTTTGTTGTTCTTAAATGTTTGCTTTAAAGTAGTGTTATCCATACCTTTAACATCATCTATAAACTCCTTTGGTAGATTTGACTTTTTCTCTTCCTTTACAAATGTATGGGTAGTAGTTTTTTCCAACTCATCAATAGACTTTTCTGCCTTTGGGTTTACCTTTAAAACCTCTCTCCTTTTATACAAAGAATATAGAAGTCCTAAAACTCCTATAACTATATAAGGATTTCTATAATACTTTTCCATTTAGTTATTTTTTTGAGTAAATAATCATTCCGGTTTTTGTCTTTTTCGCTACATAAGTAGAGCCACTATAAGAAAAAGATTTAGCACCGGACTTCCTCGCCTTAACTACTGCTTTCATATAAGCGTTTAAAGGTCTTTTCTTACCCTTAGTCTTTGTTCCTTTTTTAGCATCTCTAACTGCTTTATTTAAGTCTGCTTGTGTGTAAATTTTCTTTGCCATAATTATTTAGTTATTTCAATTCCAACATTAAAAACGATAAGTCGTAAAAACTTAGAGGATATATCGCTACTAATTTCTATAAGAGTAAGTTTTCCTAATCTTACGACTATCATTAACTTATCATCTTGTTTTGAGCCACTTGCCCAAGAATTTATAAAATTTAATTTCATTTTGGTCTGTTTTTAATTAAAGAATGTGAAAACCACACCCCAATCTATTTTTAATTTTTCCTCTTTATATTCTCTATTAGCAGTTGCTTCTATTTGTTTTCCTAATTTAGTTCCCTCTTTGATTTGTTTTGATTTCCACTCCTCGTATTCCTTATCTTCTGCAACCTCTTCTAATACAACCTCTTCATTCTCTACATTAGTAGGAACTTCCTTTGCATTTTCAACTGCTTCCGTATTATTAACAACCATTTCTTCTACTCCCATTATTCCTTTTCTTTATTTACTTTAATCTCTTGCTTTAATCGTTTAATACGCAATAAGTCCAAATAAGAACGAATAGCATACGAAGTAATAATCACAAACCCAACCACACTACCTATCGTTAAAAGTCCTTTATTATTTTTCATTATTTCTTTTCTTTATTATGTTTTATGTTTTGATATAGTTGAACAAGTGAAAGCGAAAGTAAAACATTCGCAACTACACTTAACATAAACAAATCATCTTTACTCATCACAAATTACTTTTATAGCGACCATTTTTATCCCTATAAACATTCTTATTCACATCAGTTAGGTTTTGATTTTCGCACATATCATCAAACCTTTCAGTCCAACAACCTAACTTAATCATTAAGCCAATTACACATAACGCACCAACAATTAAAACAATAACACCCATAATTCTATTTTTTATTTAATATAATACCTAACAAAACTATACCACCGAATACAAGTAGAGGATTGATAGTTTTTTGTTTTTTTTTTTAATGTTAGTTGGTGTTTTTGCATTTTTTAAGTCCTTTGGTATTTCTACATTTTTTAAATCCTTTAAACTTACATCAACCTCTATAACTCTATTCTTATCTGCGACATTTTTATAATTATCAATAGTTTTAGTTTGCTCTGCAACTTGTTTCTTTCCATAAGCACTTCCTTGAAGTAAATTAGGAAGAGAAGAGTAGTTATAACCTATATTTAAGTTAGTGCCACCTAATAAATCGTATGCGAATTTAGTCCGACCATCAAGCGTAAATTTATCTGCTTCCGTTTCCATACCAACAAATCCGTAAGAGTTTTGATATTGGTAGCCATCTAAAACCGGACACCTAAAATGTTCTAAATCATTTCCATTTATATCTTTTTTGGTAAACCTCAAACAACCCAACATTTGTTGTTGAGCATCATTACTATTTAAAACTGACAAATCAACACCGGCAATATCCATAACTTGCCCATTTTGACTTTCTAATATCTCACTATAATTCGGCTGAACACCACCACCACCATCATTACTTTGCACTTCTATAAAATTTGGAGTAATATAACTTTCGGTTGTTGGAAAAGTTGTAGTATCAATATCAGTTTTACCTATACCACCAATGAACGGAGCATCATTAAGTTCAATTTCAATAATTGTTTTTCCTAATGAAAGTGGATTTTTATTATCAATAGCATACAAACTAAACGAATTTTGATTGTTTGGGAGTTCTACATATTCAAACTGAATACTCATATTACGATACTTACCGGAATTTCCTACTTCAAGCAATAGATTTATTTTATCGTTTATTTGTGTTAGATTATCTGATGTTAAGCAAACAACTGCAATTAAAGTAGCATCAGACATTTTTAAAGTAAGTGTAGTGGTGTGAAGTGGAGTTATATCTTTATTTGTTTTTTCCCCACTAAAATTAAAATACCCATTAAATATTTTTACACCGGCTTTCTCTTGTTTTACAACATTTACCGGAACATCATCTCCACTCGCACCTAACTCAAACATATTGATAGTCCGAGTTTCCCCACTTAAATTATTAAGTCGGAACGAAAAAGAATTGCTTATTTTATGTCCACCGGTATATGCCATTTTTTAAAATATCTTATCCCAAAATTTTAATAGTAAAGTCCATACAACACCAATAACACCCATACCACCATAAATTTTAGCGTATTTATATTTTTGTTCGGTTATCCATTTTTCGTGAGTTCTAACCTTATCAACCAACCCCTCTGCACCCAACTTGTCATTTCCTACCAAAGCACCATATATTTCCTCTAAACGCTTTTCTATCTTAACATTATGAGTATCTACTTTCTTTTCTAATTTAGTAATTTCCTTTCTCACACTCTCAATTTCTTTATTCAAAACCTTATATTCTTTATTTGTTATTTCCATTACAATGCACTCCAATTTCCTTGATTATCCATTTCTTCCACCATACCATTTCTTGTTTTGTCAGTAGCAGTTCTTGGCAACCATCTTGGTTTAGCACCATCTAACCACTTTACAATGAACTTAGTATTATCATCATTCCATCTTAAAGTTTCAGCACTCGTTTCAATAACATCTCTAAAATCCACATTTTCTAATTGGGAAGCATCTAATTCGGTATATATTCTTATATTAGGCATAATTAAGGGCTATCAGTTGTTATATCAGATGAAGTCATATTATACATAGTAAAATCATTACCACCCACACTATCTTGTAGGGTTGGAAAAGTATCTCCATCTCCCATTCTCCACCAATGAACTAAATTAGAAGAAGTTGATAAGGCAGATAAATCTTGTATAATTGCTTCTCCATAAACCTCACTAACCTCAGTAGCGTTCAACTTTTTATCCCAAAACGCTAACTCATCTAAAATTACTTCCGTATTATAACCTACACCACCGGCTAAACCACCACACTCCAAAATTTCACCCATTAAATTTCCGGAATAATTACTATCGGTTTTATCTAACACTCCATCAGCATAAATTTTCAATGTAGAGCCGTTCCAAGTTATAACGCAATGATGCCATTCGTTATCCGGAAATGAGCCACCGGTAGTTGTTTTTTGACCTGTACCGGTTGTTCCGTTTAAAAAAAACTTTATCTTACCATCTGTACCTCTTGTTGCTTCAAAATAAGGATTTGTCCCACCACTTCTGCAAGAAATATATCTATACCCAAAAGCACCACTTATTGGCTTTATCCAAAACGCAAAAGAGAATGTTCCACCAAGAGTAGCGTGTGGCATAGAAGTATTATCTGCATAATCATCTACACCATCAAAAGATACTGCATAGGTATTTTCAACCGGAGAGCCACCACCCCACCTATCAAACGCTATGACTTTTATACTCTTCATATCTATTTACGACCAAGCAACACTCACATTGATAGTTCCGGTTTGTGTTATTACTCTAATTATAGGAAGTGTAAACCCACTATCTGACTTCAATTCTAAATTTTGCTTATTGTTTAAGGGAAAAGTTCCGGTATAATTATCATTACTATTCTTTATTAAAATAGGATTATCACTATTGTTAATAATAGCAATAGAATTTTTAGTAGCATAGTCAGTTGTAGTTGATGCCGTTTTTAAGTTTTCAAAGTTTATATTGTCTGCACTCATAATTTATATATTTCCGAACAAATAGTTCATTGTTAATTCTTTTTTTGGTTGATTTCCAATAAATAAGTGAAGTTTTAAATCATCTCCATTTTCATCATTTGGGTATATCAACACATTTACCTCACTATACTCGCAACTATTTTCCTTTATAATACGCATAATAGCGTTTGTTATAAATGGTGTTGCAATTATCTCTCTTCCTAAAAAATCAATCTTTAAGTCAAGTATTTCGTTAAAACCCACATCTTTAATAGGTTTAAAATTCTTTAACACTTTATAAACCGGCTTACATTCCGGAGTATAAGTTGTTATCATTAGTTGCGTTTCTTTTACCGATACTTCGTTTTCTTCCGAATATCTTTTTATTGCTTGTTGTAAAATATTGTTGGTTTGTTTTTGTATATCCATTCTTTCTTTTATATTTATTTACAAACTTACAAAATATCTTCCATATTCCAAGTCAAATCTATCTCTTGGTTATTAAAAGTAAACATTCCTTTTTTAACACTTACCCTACCGACAACTTTAAATGTAGTAGTAGATACCGAATTAAAGACTTGCGAAATAAGATTTCCTAAACCTAATTCAGATGGCTTTACATTTATTAAGAAATTAAATTGTGTCGGCACTCCCATTCTTGGTAGTTTTACTGATATATCTCTATTCACAACATTTGCCACTTTCTTATCATTAACAAATATATCTACATCATATCCGGTTATAGTAAAAGAAATATCTGCATTATTAACCACTTCCATTGTCGTAAGCAGTTGAGCATCACTTGTAGATAAATGGTTAATCTTTACATTCTTAATTTTCCACTCAATCTCTTTAAGTATTGCGACTTGCTTTCTATAATACAAAAATGTTCCTAAACCTAAACCACCAACTCCTATAAGTAATAGTAATTTACGCATTTCAAAGAACTTTTATTATCCTAACTTTTTCCAAGCAAACCAACCACCTATAATAACAACTGCACCAATACCTATCATCATAGCCATTTTACCCTTACCACCACCGGCTTGAGTTATTGGAATGTTAGCAGTTGAAGTATTATCAGTTGAAGTATTATCAGTTGAAGTATTATCAGTTGAAGTATTGTCTTTTAAAGCATCATTTACTAATTTATCAGCAACACTCGGTTTAACACCGGATTTTTTAATTAAGTCCTTTGTTTCTTGTGAAGTTTTAAAACTAACAACATTCTTCAACAAAGCACCTAACTTTTGTCTTGGAATTTTACTTCTCGCTTGTTTTCTTGCATCTTTACGAGAAACACCACTCTTACGCAATTTTCTTCTCATTTTTCTTCTTGCTCTACTTCTCTTAGTTAAAAAGTTATCAAACTCTTCCTCACCATCAAAGTCGGTATATGTATTAGAAACTTCTTCTATTTCCTCATCATACCCATCAAAACTACTATTACAACCACACATAATTTTTTATTTTTAAATTATTATTATTATTATTTTTTTCTAAGCAACAATGCTATCACACCTACAACTACTAATCCTATACCGGCAAACAACATTATTTTCTTTTTACTTCTTGTATCATCAGTTCCTAATACTTTATCTAATTCAACAAGTGCTTCCTTTTTCTGAACTTTCGTTAGTTTATCATTTTGTATAATCTGATTTCTTGGGTCAAGTTGGGCTTTAATTTGCTTGTCTGCTATCTCCATTTCTTTTTTATCCTTTTCAGACATATACTTCATTTGTTTTTTATTTTCTTTCTCTTCGTGAACCATTTGCTTTTTCAATGACTTACTCTCCATTCCCTTACCAATAAGACTACCTATTGTAGCAAGGACTGTACCACCGGTTGCAATTAGTGAAGCCGTTACACAAGCACCGGCACACACTACATTATGGTATTCATCATTTTCATTTACCTCATCATTAGTTTGTCTTACCAATGCGTTTAACTTATCTATATCTATATGATAACCATTTGCACCACTAAAATTAGACTTAACTTTTTTTGCAATCTTACTCTTACACTTTTTACCACAAAATAAAGGTCTTTTCTTATCTCCTATTTTAACTGACTTTTCAAAAGATGACCACTTACCACCTAATGCTCCCCACTTCTTTTTAACTTTAGCCCACTTCTTTTTATCGTTCTTGCTTACCCAACCAAGTTTGTTAGCCATTCCTCTATAATTAAGAGCCAATAATCCTCTTGCAGATGCTCTTGGAATAACCATAGTTGCCTTAACAACAAGTTTACCAAGTTGTCTGCCACCTTTCTTAATCTCTTCCCAACCATTACTAAGTAATTTCTTAATACTTTGTCTTGGTATTTGTTTTCTCGCTTGTTTTCTTGCATCTTTACGAGAAACACCACTCTTACGCAATTTTTTTCTTAACTTTCTTCTCTTTCTCGCTTTCTTAGTTAAGAAATTATCAAATTCATCTACATCATCATCACTAAATTCTTCCCAATCTCCATTTACGGAAGTTCTATCATCAGCAGAGTTGTAATAACCTTTGCTTTTACTACCATCAAAGTCATCATCTCCATCAAAACTACTCGTTTCATCAGCACCATACATTCCCAATGCCATTGCTAATTTTTGGTCGGCTGAAAGTGTCTTTAAGAACTTATCTGCTCTTTTTAAATCTTCTGTTTTTTCCATAATTTTTATTTTAAACTTATTTATAAACTACATATCTCATATAAACACCAAAAAGGACTATTGCACCAAGTATATATAACCCACCATATTTACCTACCCCTCTTGGGTCTGCTTTTCTCTCTTGTTGTTTAGTATTTACCATTTCTTCATTTCTTTTTTTATTTTCTTCCTTTCTTTTTTCATTTGCCAATTTGATTTTTTCAGTCGCCTTTTCCCTTTTTAATAATTGGGATTTATCATCTGCCTTACCACTCTTTTTCATACAATCTTGGACAAACTTTTTCTTAACTTCTTTATCACTATACTTCCCTTTTTGGGCTTCCTTACTACACTTTGCTAACCTATCAAAAATTCCACCCTTTCTTTTTAAGTTTAAAAAGTTGTCAAATTCATTATCTTCTAAATTTATATTTGGCATAATTATTTTTTTTACCAACAAAAAGTTTTGCCGGTTGCTACTTTATTCGCTAACTGAAATGCACCACTTCGCTTACTTTTATCTCTCCATATTTTTTTAATTGTAGTTTCAACACCATCTACACTTACTTTATCTCCAACCTTTAAATGAGAAACTCTCTCTCTATTTTGGTCTATTGATAACCATAAATGCTTGTTTTTTCCTTGTGAAACCCCAACCTTTTCACAATTTGAAGAGCCACCACCTAATTTAGATTGCGTTCCACCCTTACCTTTTTTCATATACATATACGCTAAACCACCTAACACTAATGCACCTACTACTAAAATTCCTATTTTTTTCTTATTCATAATTTCTATATTATTATTACTCTCCTAAATCAAAATTCAATTTACTTACTCTATCATCATCTTCTCCATCAAAATCCCATCTTCCACCCTCAAAATTCATAGGAGGAGGAGGAGGAGGAGGGGTGTCCGGCACATCAGCAGTTCCACCATCAGCAGTTCCACCATCAGCAGTTCCACCATCAGCAGTTCCACCATCAGCAGTTCCACCATCAGCACCACCACCCATATCAGCACCACCACCCATATCAACTTCTAAGT
>Ga0209815_1001594_pt1 | contig 14715 bp, 9 predicted proteins | sample CoawatmetaG00DNA_FD_187507 | JGI IMG/M metagenome (GOLD analysis project Ga0209815, IMG submission 187507) | Marine microbial communities from the West Antarctic Peninsula - Coastal water metaG002-DNA (SPAdes) (version 2) | ecosystem: Environmental > Aquatic > Marine > Coastal ...
TGTCTTGCACTATCTCTGTTAAGGATACTGAGTGGCCTGATGTAGGTGAGTGGATGTGGAAGAACCGTAACACCTTCAATGGTATTGCTGTACTGCCATACAATGGGGGTACTTATACACAAGCACCTTTTGAAGATATAACTGAGGAGAGATTCAATATGTTGGAACGTAGTCTTAATGACATAGACCTTACCAAGGTGGTAGAGTCCGATGACGAGACAGACTTAGCAGGTGAAGCAGCCTGTGGTGGAGGTGCTTGTGAGCTTACCTAAGGACGAGGAAGGTGTATTCCGTGGCGAGGTATTCGTTAGACCTACGCTCAATCAGGATCATGGTTCACTTGAGTTGGTATCAGGTATCACCATGAATTCTATTGAGGAGGCAATGGGTAAGAAGATAGTAGAGCTAGAGGATGAAGCAGTTCGAGAAGCTCTGATAGGATTAGGGTGGACACCTCCGAAGGAGGCAGTCACACACTAGAGGGGTACGACATCGTACACCTACACAAGCCCCTTAGTTGGGGCTTTTTATTGCCTTCAAGAAACCATATCATCAAAGATAGAGTGAATAGGAACCTCGCCCTCCACTAGGCCACCTTCATTGTAGTCAGTGCCATGTGTAGCGTTGAGGTACTTGATTATGTTGTCTATCTTCTCAGGTGTATATACTTCATACAGCTTAGGGTTCTGTGTTAGCGACCCCACCTGATTGGCAAAAGACATAGGCTTACCCGACCTATCATTTCTAAGACTCAATGCCTTGAAGGTATCAGGGTACATAATATGAGGCGGTACAGAAGCAAACAAACCACCAAAGTACTCTCCGGGAATGTGTGTTCCATAGCTTACATGATCTGACTTAGTAGCAGACGAGTTCTTACTAGACTCTATTAACTTCCCGTCTTCCCCTCTCCCCTTTTTAAACTCAGGCTTGAACATGGTCAGTCCCGAAGCACCTTCCTTGAAGTCCGATAGGTCTGGCACAGTCATAGTTTCCACAACATCATTATAGTTAGGGAATCCTTTTGCAAACCATTCAGGGCGTACCATCTCTTTCAATACAACCTTCCTTAATGCACCTGCCCCATCTCTAGGGAAGTCTACATCACCCTCTACACCAAGTAACTGTTTCATAACATCTGGATGCTCTAGTCCTTTCCACTTAGGTAAAGCTGTAGTAGTTGTTTCACCAGTCTTTCTATTAATCGTTGTCCGACCTTTACGTATAGCATCATCGAAAGCTTTTATATCAGCAGGGTCTATTCCAATTGCCTTGAGTTGTTTGATCATAGGCACTAGTGTATCTGCAGAGAAGTTAATAGACTCCCTACCCATAGCACTATAGATACCTAGCACATCCTCTATACCTGTCTCGTCTGCAGCTAATGCAAAGTTGGTTATCTTCTTTTTAGCAGCAGCACTCATTGATGCCCACCCACCATGATCCCTTGAGTATTCCATGCCACCTTCAGGGATATGCTTAGAGTCCAGTGGTACTCCGTTGATGTCTACAATAGCCCTACTATCTTTGTCTGGCCCTGTAATGCGAATAGATCTATCACCAACAACAGGTACACCCACCTTACCTAGTAACTCTTCAGGATGTATTACCCTACGTTCTGTAAGCTGTGTCTGCTGAATCCTTTTATCTAGGGTGTAGGCTTCCCTACGAAAGACTGCAGGGTTCTTTAGATTCTTAACATAAGTTTTCATTCTATTCTTACGAGTGGCTTCTGTCATTCTCTGAGGGTAGTAGCCCTCAAACGTACCATCTCTGTAAGTGTGGCTACCTGTCTCTTTATGATCTATATCCCCAACAGGGGTTAGCCTACGGTAGAACTGATCCTCCAGTGCTTGCATAGTCTGCTGCCTTGTTAGGCCAGCTACACCATCTTCAAAGCCAACTATCTCACCCATCTCTTTATCAATCTTACTAGGGGTAATCTTGTTATCATTGAATACATAGACTGTGTTATTACCAATACCCTTACCACGCTCAACTCTAAACCCTTCAGGGGCTAGGTCAGCTATGTAGTCTTTAAGTTCATCACCATCAAAGCCCTTCTGATATACATCACCGGAGGACTTCTTCACCCAGATTGCCTGTGGTTCATCAGTAGGCTTGAACTTCTTGGTGGCATCAATGTCCCCCTTCCATCCTCTTGTACCTATGATGGCTATACCACCCGCCTTTACCTTACTCATTAGATCTTTAGCTACTACTGACCGAAGCTCTGGCTCTAATACGTTTAGTACATTCAGGTTAACTACTGAGTCGTACTGCTCTGTTATGAGTGAACTGTCTGTGTAGTCTACTGGGCTATCACCCTTCCACCTTTCAGGGAATGGTTCATAGCTGGTTACCTCAAGCTTTGAAGTACTACGCATAGCATCAGTACCTAATCCAAGACCAGCACCATAGTCTAGTACAGTCTTACCCTTAGGGTTAAGCTCCTCTGCTTTCTTCACAGCCTTCTTGTAAGATCCTATAGTGGTAGCTACCTGTGTAGTGGCACTACCTTCCTGCCCTTTAATGTAGGACATCTCTTGCCTTGCACCCATATCTGCCAGTCTATCCTGAACAGGGAAGTATGCACTTTCATCAGGCACCTGAGATGCAGCACGATTTATCTTACGGGTATCTGAGGCATTGCTGATTCCTTTCTTGACCAAGCTTGCAGCCTTACCTACAGGGAGTACCTCACCTACTGTGGCAATGTTACCTAAGGCAAACCTAGTAGACTCGTCTAAGTCATTCCAAGTGTTCACTACAGAGCTTACGGTATTCTTAACTGCATCAGGTACGTTGTCTTCATTCTCTTTGTAGTAGTCTACTGCAGCAGTGACACCATCCCCCATAGTTTCGAGGAAGCCTTCGTTGGCAGCCTTACCCATCTGTGTACGTGGCTGGTAGTTTAGGAAGTCATTGTACTTATCATTGTTAGCCTTCATCTCTTCCACAGTATTATCTGTGAAGGTCTGCTCAGCTAAGGAGACAGCAGCAGCCCCGATAGGCCCAATGGTTCCAGAGATAAGGTCAGAAGCTATATCAACAGCACCACTAACAAAGCCACCCTCTGCTAGGAACAGGGGCTTACCTTTGAGGATAGCCTGCTTCATGGTAGGTGTGATCTTTATGTGGGAGTAAGCCGAGTTAACTTCATCGAAAGTACCATCGGTAACGTCTGGTTCAACGAAGCCATACTCCGCATTGAAGTCTTCTCTGTTTACACCTCTTTCAGCAAGGTCACCAAATTCATCATACAGATCCCCGTCCTCTACGAAGCCTCCATTTAATCTATCTTCCCATTCTGTATCCCCATTATTATCAGGGTTCTTCTGTGGGTGTGGCTTACTCTCTGAGGAGTGCTTACCACGTACCAGTACAGCATCAGGGTCTAGGTCTTGTGCCATCTTCCTGAGCATATTAGGTACTGTTACATCATACATCTTCTCTAATGCTTCAACCTGACTAGGCTTAAGGTGAGGATCATACAGGGTTGATTGTGTCTTACCGTTAGGCCATGACACTGAATCGTACCCTTCCTTCACTGCCTTATACAGTAGGGAGTTAATGGCAGAGGCCATCCACTTATCTTTATTCTTTAGGGGTGCATTAGGTTTTAAACCCCTAGTAAATCTGCTGTAACCTTCTCGCTCTAACTCTGCCTTAGCACTTCTATGCGTAATTATTAACTCTTCAGCTTCTTGCAGTTTGTTTACTAAGTCTTGCTCAGCCCTTACAGCTTTCTTATAGTTGTCAGAATCCGCACCATCCCCGCCATATAGAACATGAGATGGTTCACCCGACTCCTTTAATATAGAAGCACGATTAGCTTGTGCTTTGCCTACTTTCTTACTGAGGCCATCATAAGTTTTAGTGGCCTGCTCATACTGGTCATTTATAAATATAGGCAACTTCGCCTCACTCAACCTATAGTAAGGCTTATCTATAAGTCCATTAGTGCCTTGGTGCCAGTCCGATTGAATCTCGTCTATACCTAAGCTCTTACCACCTGCTATTTCTCTATCAGTTACACGAGCATGGAATAAGATGTTAGGCTTACCCTGCCAATGTCCCTTAAGGAATGTAGCACTCTCTATCTTGTCTCGTGTAGCCCTAGCCTTCTTTAGATTCTCTGCTAGTTCATACTCTACATCTGCCTGCCTGCTACTTGTTGGTAATTCATCCATGGCAGCCTGCTTTAATGCCGCAGTTCTTGCGGTGCTTGCACCCTGACTGGATAGCCACTGGTTAGATAAATCAATGTCTGGTAAGTTTGCAGCCATCTGAGCAGACCTACTATCTATAAGTTCTTTCCTTTGTTCCTTCAGGTTAATCAACTCTAACCTAAGTGCATCTGCCTTCTCACGACTAGGCTTACGCCCTTCTGTAAGCTCCTTAGTAGTATCAAACTTAAACAGTAGTTCCTTGTAGTTAGTGCCACCATTAGGGCTGTAATCGGAGAACTTAAACTCCCCCTCTGGCACCTCTATAACCTCAAGGGATATAGATCTATCTCGGGCCTGACGCAGTGCTTCCTCAAGTGGAATCTTTTCCTTGCCTAAGGAATCAATGTAATCTTTGAAGGTAGTCCACTCAATCTCGTCAGCCTTAACACCACCACCCTTCTTAAGGAGGCCCATTAACTGTGAAGCATTTACCGTATCAGGGACTTTCCCGTCATTGATAAGGCGTATAATGCCCTCCTCAATACCTGAGGTGTAGCCTATAGCATCCACGTTAGGTGTCTGAGGTGTAGCTGCGGCTGCTAGTTGAGGTGTCTCCTTAGGCTTCCAAGGTACTGGCTCCTCTAGTGTTTCACCTAGTATGTTTCTATACAGTTCATCACCATCCACTGAAGGTGCTTCCACCTTACTTGCTCTCTTGGCTAGACTAGCAACTTTACCAATAGGGAGAACCTCACCCACAGTGGCAACATTACCTAGAGCAAACCGAGTAGATTCATCTAGGTCATTCCAAGTGTCTACAGTAGCGCCTACTGCATCTTTAGCTATCTGGGGTACACTATCCTCATGTTCTGTATAGAACTCTCCTACGGCTGCTACACCCTCTCCTATAGCCTCCATTGCCCCCTTGTTAAATGCAGTACCACCCTCAGTCCGAGGGGCGTAGTTCATAGCATCATTATACTTCTGATTGTTAGCCTTGAGTTCCTCCATTGAGTTGTCAGTGAAGGCTTGCTCAGCTAGTGAAGCACCAGCCGCAGCAATAGGGCCAACAGTGCCAGATACCATGTCTGCAAAGATGTCAGATACTGTGTTAACTACGCTCATATATTATAGTCCTCCAAGACTTTTAGCCATAGCAGCGCCAGCTTCATACTGGTTAGATGAATCAATGGTTGTACCATACATACTCATCCACCTTTCATTAACTTCCCTACGCTTGTTCTTAGGTATCCGTACCCACCTAGCTCTAGCCTTAGGACTATACCCTTGAACTTCACGTACTTCAGCGAAGTCTGCTTCAGCCCTTTGCTTGGCATACTTAATGACCATAGCCTTAGCTTCATTCAATACATTCCGCTTAGCTGTGAGAGTCTTATCTTTGTAGTACTTAGAGTTGATTATAGGAGCCATGATAGCATCCACAAACTCTGGCATATGCTTACGTATAAGAGCATCAGCCTGCTTGTCTCCCGTAGGAGATAGCATTAAGTAAGGCTTGATACCCATAGTAAGTAACTCATTGGCTACATCACTACGAGCAGGGATAATCTTCATACCAGTCATCTGAGTTAGCACAGGTGCCACGTTGTACTGATCTTCACCCCTTACCGCATCCTGCTGAGCAGGGAGAGGCTTATCCTTATAGAGTAATTGAAGTTCATGAGGTAAGTTAACCACAGCTTTGTTCAAGAAGGACTCTACAAAACGATCACCAGATCCTTTAGAGGTTACCACGTTGGCATCCCTTCTAAGGTTCTGCTCTTCATCAAATGCCGCCATAACATCACGCACTAGCTTTGCAGGAGTAAAGTACTGTCCTGCTAGTTCTCCAGTGTACTTACCAATAGCATCTGAGAACTTCTCTGAGGATACATCTTTACCTGATTCAATACCATTGTCTGCCATAACAGTCATGAAGTTATCAAAGAAGTAGTTTAAACCACCTGCACTAGCCTGAAAGCCTGTTATTGCCTGCATAACATCACCCGCCTTAACAGTGTTCAAAGTACCCCTATCATGTTTGATTAGTAGATCTGCAACCATGAAGTAAAATGGTAAAGGGAATACTGCCCCTATGCCTATTGTGCTCCCATCTTCATTGAGTATTTCATCATAGGTGGTTGTCTCTTGCTTGTCTGATCTGTAGGCTATGGCAGCAGCTATAGCAGCAAAACCAACAAGACCATCATTAAACTGACGAGCAGCTTCACCCGCCAATCTCTCACCACCGGGTTGTCCTTGTTTGATTAACTTCCTAGAGGCTAACTTAGTAGCTATAGCACCAAAGGAGTTAGTAGGAAAGTAACGGAACTGGAAGGTCATAGCGTTAGCCATGAATCGTGCGAAAGGAAAGGCACCTGTACCTACAATAGGGAAGAAGGGTAGCTTTTCAACCGCTGTTACAAAGGCTTTAGCTGCACCATTCTTAGGTACGTTAGCAAAGGTGATAGCCAAGGCTTCATCTACCGCTGCTTGAGCTACATCAACAGGGATCTTACCACCAGTAGACAGGTGCATAGTAACATCAGGTACATCACCTAGTTCCTTCATCTGCCTCTTGATACTGTTCATGAATACACCTGTACGCAAGAACTGATCCTGTGCAATGTTCAAACCATTCAGTAACATTACCCATCTAGGGAGTTCGTTAGTGCCTGCCTCCTGTGTAGTACGTAGAAGCTGATGATGCAATATAGCATTGTCACCCAGCACTAAGTCTACCAACTCACGGTTCTCACCATGATTGAAGATGTCCCCTATCATAGAGAATGCATCACGTACTACGTGGTCTAACCCACCTACAGTACCTCGGAATGATAAGTTAACGCTAGGATCTAAAGGGTTCACTGCCTTAGCAGCATGACCTATACCTGAGAAGGTATTACGTAACAGACGACTAGCAGTATGCATAGTTACAGCAGCAGTACCAGAGACTATGTTACGAGCAGTAGTTGCAGGCTGGGATGTCATGATAGCCCTACGTACACGGTCAGACTTCATAACACCTGTACCCATAGAGTTTAGTATCCGTGATGCCCATGAAGCGTTGATTATATCTTCCTGCTTAGCTTTAGCCATAGCATTCTGAGTGGTCACTGTTAGTCCACCATCAAGCTTCTTCATTACTTTAGACAGCTGGCTCTGCATATTCAATAGCTTAGCAGCGGTAGAAATATCCACGTCTGTGATTGCACCGAACTGTGCAGGTGTAATACCCATATCATCCAGTTCATTCTTTAATCGTGCCATTGCCTGTGTAAAGTTGTGACCCTTATTACCCTCAGTTAATCCTTTGTTAATTAGCTCGTCATCTATCTCTTTTAATAAGGCACCATCAGCCATATCTAGGGAGAAGAAAGCTCGGTGGAATGCTTTAGTTATTGTCTCGTTTTCTCGGGGTGCCAATGAAGGTATGGCACTCATTAACTCAGCAACAACCATCTTAGCATCTTGCAACTCTACCACTGTGATTCTTGTACGAGGATTGCTGGCATTGTTTAGGTTAATGTCTAGTGCTGCATCAAATACTGTAGCAACATCTTCTATCTGGGCACTCAATGGCCCATTAGCAGAGTCATATACTCGTTCAGAGGGAGGTACATGACCACCTTCTAATCCTGCTTTGTTCCGATTATCATCCATCTTCCTGAGAAGCTTCTCTTTGTAGGTCTTATCCTTCAAGCCCCTATTAAGCATACCCACGTTAATGCCACCAGTAACAGTAGCAGCTAAGACACCCATACCTAAGATTATATCCCAGTCTTTCTCTTTCCTAAGGTTAGCTTCTATCTCTAGTGACTGAATGTTACCAGCCTGCATAGCACCCAGTATTCCTTCCACACTAGCAGCACCAGCAATACGACCCGCATTACTAGTAATAGCTTTCTTTAGTACAGTCTGAGCAGCAATACGCCCACCAAGGATCTTGAATCCCATACCAACACCAAAGGTAGCCACGTTAGTAGGGTCAAGTACAACAGACATCACAGTATCTACCACACCATTGTAGGCACCACCACCACCATCTTCCCAGAAGGCAGGCATATCATTGAATTGGGTATATAGTACACCGAAGTTCTGCTTAGTCTTTTCATCAGCACCATGAAGCCATGCCAAGCCACTACCAGTAGACGCTATGTTGTTCTGCATCCACCGCATCTGTTCAAAGAACCGTTCAGTGTACTCGTCTTTAGTTTCATCATCCTTACGGATACCAGACTTACCATAACGGCTCTTCATGAACATACCAATGCTTGTTTGTGCATTAGCACTCATGAAGAAGTCTTTGGTAACCTCGTCTGGATTGTAGCTGGAGTTTGGTTTGAACAGCATCTCCTCTGTTTCGGCTGAGGCAGTATGAACAACATCCTCTACACTACCATCTTCACCTGAACCAAAGATTATCTGATCTTCCTCTGTATCTTCAAAGGCAGTAAATGAACCCACCTCTTCTGAACCATCATCACCATCATCAGAACTGAATACCATTTCCTCGTCATCACCAAAGTTACCAGAGTCAAAGACTATCTCATTACCGCCATTACTGTACGTATCAAATACTTTCTCTTCATCACCATCACTAGAATTGAAGACCATTTCCTCTGCCATACTCTGTTACTCCAATTCGTTAAGTTGTAACTGCGCCCAGTAAATATGGTTGGGGTTTCCACTCCTCATTAGATTATCTAGGTGCTCCATCAACTCATTCTCAGGCATCACTATATTGCTACTCATTACTGCTTTCTTTGTAGCTAAGTAAAGGTTCTGCATATCAGCCTGTTCATCGTCATTCAGACTTAATGCATTCTCTGTTGCAGTAACGGCTGCTTGTCGCTTAGCTTGAACCTTGTTAGCACCTGTACTACCAAAGCTCGCTTCCTCTGCTACTGAAGCAGCTACATCATATTCTGGAACCTGACTTTGTTGCATACGGTTAGCTTCACCTGCCATTAATGCAGTCTGTGTTTCAGTTCGCTGTAGTGTATCTGCAGCAGCGTTTGCCACGCCCTGTGCCTTATCATCAATCTTCTTCTGCAATGCCCTCTTAACCCATGCGCCATCCTTCTTGACCATTTCCATAGGGGTCTTTAAGTTGACAGGCCAACCTTCAGGTCTACTGATCTGTACGGGAACAGCATATACAGCATCTTTATCTACATCAGCTACCTTAGTAGGGTTAATTGGCAATGAGATTATAGAAGGATCTAATTGGAACTTGTTATACATAAACTGTGTTAGGTAGTTATTAGGAACCAACCCATCCTTATGCTGCCTCCTTACATTCTGAGTGAATTCAAAAGCTGTCTGAGCCTTAGCTGCATCTTCATACGCTTTACTATTACTACGTGACCAGTCAAAAGACTTAACTCGTGTAACCTCATCATATACCCAAGCTGGATCATCTGACTGTACGTTAGCAGAAAGGATCTCTAGTACCCTGCTGTCATAAGCAGTATTCCAGTGTCCATAGGTAAGGGTCTGATTAACATCCCTAGCTCGACTCTCTTGGTCACCCAGCAGGATAAGAACAGACATACGGTTCTTCTCTAGCATTTCTATCTTCTCAGGGTCTGGGCTATCTACTAGCTTCTCCTGTAATATAGCAGACTCAATAGCATACAAGCCTTGTTCTGGCGTAACACCAAAGTTACGAGTAAGTATGTTTTTCTTAATGGTACTTAGTTTATCCTGCAGTATATCGGCATCAATGTTGGAATCAAACCAAGCAGTATCAGCACGAAGCTTGATCTTATTCGCCATCTCTTCAACTATGTAGCGTTGATCATCACGCTCTGCTCCCACCTTTGCATTAGCAAGCTGGAACAAGGCACCCTCTATACGAATAGGAGATAACTCTGCAAGTTCATTAGAACGTATATCAGCATCCCCATATGCTCGGGAAGCAGAGGAGTTTACCATGTTAACAGTACCTTCACTGCCAACTTCATAGTTGTAGTACTGGCCTGCAGCAGCGGATACATCGTTGTATGATGCACCTGTTATGCCTTCCATCTCTGTCTGTGTTTTATTCTTCATACGATCAAAGCCAGAGCTAGTGCTAGGCGCACCTGTCATTGTAGAGAATAAAGACTTACGCTTAGGTGCCTCAACCTGTTCAATGGAGGGAAGATCTATAGTACCCATCTGAACATTTTCCCATGGGGTGATAGTGCCACCATCTTTCATGGTTACCTGAGATGCAATGTCAAATGTAGGGACATCTTGCTTTTCCCTTTGAGAGTTAGCAATAAAATCAGTTATAAACTTCTCGCTCTTACCCATAACAACACTTACTTGGTCTGCAGACAACTGCATATTCTGTAGATCAGCAGCATAGCCCTTAAACTTACGTAGCTTATCCTTCCTTGCTCTATGAAAAGGTAGTCCTTGCTCATAGGCAAACTTCATGTTCTTGTCAATGGAATCCTTTGTCTCTTTGTGCTGTTCTTCCATGAGGTCGCCAGCACCTTTGATGGCACCTGCTGCAAACGCTCCTAAGTTAAATCCCATTACACTTCCCTCCTAGCCATTAACCCTTCTGGTAACACTTCAGGTGCTTCCTCCACAACTTCTTCCTCACCCACCTCAACACTGGTATCGAAGTATTCCTCACTGGCAGTGTCCACAGCCTTACGTACCATACTAGGATCTGGAGTGTCAGACTTCTCTGTACCTACTTTGAATTCAATGTCAGACATCTCTGCTTGGGTAATTAATAGCTCAACCAGTACAGGGGATATAAGAAGGCCCACATCAATAGTGTGTAGTCCATTCATAACACCTGAGGATTGAATCATCTCAGCTACAGCTACTACAGTAGTACCCTCTTCCATAACATCTACCATAGGAGCCATTAGCTCTGCATTAGATAGTCGTGGGATATAGAAAGCAAGTGCTGCTTCTGTAGTGGCATACTTTGGAGGCTGTTCCCAAGGTCTACTCTTTGGTTCAGTGGTTAATGATTGACCCGGAATGGGGGCATCAAGAAACTTTGAAGATGCATCAGGCATGAGTATTCCTCGCTGCTCTTATCTGTTTAACATAAGAGGCAATGTTATCGGTAGTGTTAATATTGCTAGTAGTCTTCTCACCTGTACGGCTAAGAAGTCCACCTGCAGGAGTAGAAGGTTTAGAACCCTCACTCTTGCGTATAATCATTTCATTAGCTCTCATAGCTTTAATTATGTGTTCACTCATTATATAGTTCCTTATGTTTTATTCGGTTTATGAGAACCAGCCAACGATGTCATCCATATAAGAGCCACCAATATCACCTAAGAATAGCTTAGCTAGACCTTCTCCTGCTGAAACAGATGTCTTATAGTCTGCCTCTATCTGAGCAACAGTAACAGTAGCATCAGAGGACATTCTCTGTAGGGCTAACTGAGTAAAGCGTTCCCTACCATTATCAGCACTAGTCCAAGCCCATTCAGACTTGTCCTTGTAGTCCTGCCATAAGTCATTGTAAGCACTGTTAGAAATATCAAGTAAGGCTTTAGCATTGACTTCGTTAGATCGGTTAACAGCCGCAGTGTCTGCAGTAGCAATATCTCTACGCCACTGTGCATTGTTCTGATCTATTACAATACGGTTCTGAGAGTTAAACTGATCACGCTGGTTAGCAACTTCAGTATTAAACTTAGAGATTGCATTACCTTCACCCGCATTGAACTGTGCCTGAGCATTGCTCTGGGTAGCATTGAACTGAGATACATTAGTCTTCATATTAGCAAAGAACTGATCTGTCTGCTGCTGTGACGTAGCGTTAAACTGCTTAGAAGCATTCTCTGCTGCTGTATCTGTTAGCATAGACTGTATACGTGACTGTGCATCAAACATTAAAGCCTGTTGTGCTGTAGTTACATTAGTCATATCCATATCAAGGAATGATTGTGCATTCTGTGCTGCTGATTGCTGACGGTTATTCAAACTAGCCAAGTCTAACTGAGACAAAGTAGAAGCTTCAGCCATAACAATAGCTTGCTTGTTAGATAGGTTACTCAATCGCATTGTGTTGGCAGCTTGGGAGTTCTCTAGGGCAATCTGTTGTGCTCCAGTGAATCGCATATTAGCTACTTCACTAACCTTGGTAGCATTACTAACTCGTGCTTGGAATGCCTGATCAAACTCCTGACCCATAAACTGTGCTCGTTGCTGTGCTGATAGCATAGCTCGTTGCTGCCTATTGTTCAGGTTAGTCATCTCAAATGAGGCGTACGTCTGTGCATCAGCAGTAGCAATAGGCAAGGCAGACTCTAAGGCTGTCTGTATGAGTGCCTGACCTGCCATGCTAGATGAACCAATACCACGGGCAGCCATCTGTGCAGTCACGTTACGCATAGCCCCTGCTGCCCACGCTGGTGTCTTACCTTCATCGAAGGAAGTCATCAATGTTGCAAGCTGGCCCTGTACTGTGGCTCTAGCAGAGGGATCTGCCTGTGCTGCGGTAATCTGTTCAGTGAACTGTGCAGCCTTCTGTGCGTCTGCGACTGGATTAACTAGCTCACCGCCCTCAAGTGTACGGACAGGTGCGCCTTCAACTTGTACAGAAGTACCCTGTGCAGCCTCAAGCTCTCCTACGTTAGTAGAGTTCTGTGTAGCTGCTACTACCTGTGCTTCAGTACTTACTGTACCCTGAGCAGAATTAGTATCACCTACATCTGTTGTTTTAGTTGTAGTTACCTTAGGAGCTTCTAGTACCGTTGGTGCAGCAGCCTCTGTTGTAGTGGCCTGTGCTGCAGTTATTGTAGGGGCAGCCTTCAGTTGACCTGTTAAAGAGTCTACCTGCTGACCTTCAGTGAGAGGGGTGGACATTGCCATTGTAGCAGTGCCAGTGGGTAGGCCCGGAGCAGTAGCTCTACCTGCAACAAGGTCACCTAAGGACTTGTTAGCAGTCGGGGCAGCAGGAGGTACATAACCTCCATTAATAGGCGCACGACCCTTAGTTGTTTTGGCTGCAACTGGTACAGTAGGTGATAGAACCTTACGGTCTTCACGCATTGGATTCTTTTTAGCAATCTCTTTGAAATAGTCTTCATTGGTATAACCGGGCTGAGGATTATCATAACCTGCAGACACCCAAGGTGGCTCAACTGGCCCCCCTATGTACGGCCTCCCTATGTACTTACCCTTGTCAAGTATACTTCTTTCTAGTCCGGGCATACCACCCTCAGCATAGCCAGATCTCTTAACCATACCACCTTTAGCATAGGCTTGATTAATACCATCTTTCAATGCATTGTACTTACCTAATGCATTAGAGTTAGAAGATAGGTAGTTATCAAATGTATCTAAGCCACCCTTATGCCCAAGCTTAGCAGCAATACGCTGCATCTGCCCTTCTGTGTAACCTTTGAATTGTTGTTGTTCTTGAGGCATATATTGACTCTCTTATAAGTAGTATTGATTAAGAAGGGAAGTAGACACTAGGAGAGTGTGGTAACCTTATAGTATATATTCTATATGTATCACGGGGGGTGGGGGTTTCACTAGAATAGCATAAGAATACTAATCCGTCAACCATTACTTTAGTTTAATTGCACCTAACTTACCTGATACTAGTTTTGTTAATAGTCCTCTCATGCCGAACTTAACTACATAGACACCAATAACTAAGTACTGATACCATTCTGGCATAACAGAAAAGGATTCAAATGCTGCGGTTACTTCTGCTTGGTAACCCATGAAAGATACTGCAATAGGGACGAGAAGTAACGCAATCATAATCTCATCAAGGTAGGACTTCTCCATCTGTTCCATAGCAATAAGGTCTAGGTTGAACTCTTGTGTCTGTCCACTGTCTGCTAGTTTATTAGCTGCCCTAACACCCGCTACCTTAACATCAGCGTCTGCCTTCAAGCCTATGATAGCTGCTGCTTGTTTAGCCTTAGCAATGTCATTCTTACCACTTAAGTAAGTCTTACCTAAGTCTGCAACTGGCCCTAATAGACCTGATAGAAGTCCCATATTATTCCCCTAACTCAAAGTGTGGCATATCCTGCCATGAGTTCCATAGACCGCCCCACTCAAGCTTATAGCCTAACTGAGCAGAAGCCTGTAACATAGCAGTTGCTATATGGCTAAGATGGAGTTTGTCCCACGAAGCTTTCCCATCAACGTAAGCGTACACATCAAGTGCTCGTCCTGTCTGGTGGTAGGACTTGTTGGTACGCCCATCTGCTTTGGAGACACCTGAGGTGAACAGCTTGGCTTGATCTTCAGTGGTACGCAACCCACCAGTAGAAGGAATACCGAAGTCGATATTAGAAAGCGTAATAGCGAGATCCGCAATTGCAATAAGTCTTCCATCTACACCTACTAAATTATTAATACTGTTCTTACCTAGTTTAAAGCTCATGTATCACTTCCCCTTGGAACAATTAACCACATTACTTTTTCATCTTCTTCTTTACTGCATCTGATAAGTCTTTCTTATGGAACAGGTCTTTACTAGCCTTAGTATGCTTAGCACCTGTCATAGCCATACCTGCAGTCTTATGGACTGGGCCGTTATACTCTGTAC
>Ga0209815_1001595_pt1 | contig 14697 bp, 16 predicted proteins | sample CoawatmetaG00DNA_FD_187507 | JGI IMG/M metagenome (GOLD analysis project Ga0209815, IMG submission 187507) | Marine microbial communities from the West Antarctic Peninsula - Coastal water metaG002-DNA (SPAdes) (version 2) | ecosystem: Environmental > Aquatic > Marine > Coastal ...
ATTGAAACAGCCGGTATTAATCTTGAGCATCAAATAAATGAAATCTGCACAAGTTTACCTAAGGCTAAAAAGCATCTGCTGCTTCCAGCCGATGCGTCGGAAATCTCAGTCAATAAATATCTAAAACGAATCCGTATTGAATGGAGCTCTGTAATGTTAACTCAGCTTGAGAGTGACATTCACCCTTGGCCGATAATTAACGCTCTCATGGCTACAGGCAATGCTATTTCTTTAGCGGCATGTGATTCATCTCTTAACGATGAAGCCTTTGCCATTAATGGAGTCCAATTAACACAGCACAGCCTATCAAACCTACCATTGAGTCCAGATTGAGTCAGTCTCAAAGAGATAATACGGTCACTGATTCAATATATTTATCTAACTAAAACATGACAAGAGACATAAGAAACTAGCTATGGGAAAAGTAAATTCAACTCAAGTAATAGGGATTGCCAGTGGTAAAGGCGGCGTGGGGAAAACAACCGTGTCAGCTAACTTAGCGGTTTCACTCGCTTCGATGGGCAAAAAGGTAATGGTCTTCGATGCCGATCTAGGACTTGCCAATGCTCAACTCGCTCTTGGCTGCAGAGCTAAATATAACTTTAGCCATGTTTTAAGTGGGGAGAAGACACTTCAAGAAATTATCTTAGATGGCCCTATGGGCGTTCAGTTGGTCCCTGGGTCTAGTGGTATTCAACACATGGCTTCGCTCTCTGTTACAGAGACCGCCGGGATCATCCAATCTTTCGCTGAGATAGAAGATACTCTCGATTATTTGATTGTAGATCTTGCCGCGGGGCTCTCTGATACTGTGATGACGTTTATCAGCGCCTGCCAACACCGCTTTATCATTGTCAAAGATGACCCTTCTTCTATCGCAGATGCCTATGCTTCGATTAAAGTCATGATTCAAGATTACCAGCTAGACAACATTTCAATTATTACAAATTGCATGGCATCACCAGAGGAGGGAGATCGACTCTATCAGGGTGTTGATTCTGTAATTCAACGGTTTTTGGGCGGCCAGGTAGGCCATTTAGGAACTATCCGTGAAGATGAAATGGTTCTTCGATCAATTAAAGCCTCAAAACCTTTGCTGAAATTTTCTCCTTCATGTGCCGCGGCAAGAGACTTTGAAAAACTCGCAAAAGCGGTCACAAAACTAACGACAAAAACCTCGATAAGTGGGGGTCTACAATTCTTCTTAGAGCGCCTTACGCGACAAGACACAACTAATAAGTAGGATAAAAAAATGCCTAACATCACTGACTACAGCGACATACAACGTATTAATCAATCCGATGAAAGTCTGCTTAAAAACATTGGCCTGGTTAAACGCGTAGCATTACACCTTCAAGCTAGAGTTCCCAAATTTATGGAGCTCGATGAGCTCATACAAGTAGGGACTATTGGATTAATAGAAGCCGCCAAATCCTTTGATGCGAGTAAAGGAGTAGATTTCGATATCTTCGCGAAAAATCGTATCCGTGGGGCAATTTTAGATCAAGTACGTAAAATGTCGTATCTCCCTAGGTCGGCCATGGTTAATATACGCGAACATAATGAGGCGCGTCACAAACTGGCTGCGCAGTTCGGCCGCGAACCGACCCATACTGAACTTGCTGATTTCATGGAGAAAGATGTACATGCTTATCAGAAGGAACGCAATCATGCTCATCAATTTCAGACCATTTCTCTGGACGCGCAACTCCCTGAATCCGTTGATCTTCCTGCAAGTAACTCAAATGAACCAGAGTCTATTTTACTTAAAGAGCAATTAATGGGTGCTCTAAGTGAGGCTATTGCTTTACTTCCTGAACGAGAGAAGACAATAGTGTCTCTCTATTATGTCGAAGAAATGAACTTACGCGAAATAGGCGCGGTCCTTGATGTAAGCGAGTCTCGCATAAGTCAGGTTCTATCAGGGATCACGAAGAAGCTGAGGAAAAACTTGGTCAGCACTGACGCTACGGCGTCTTAATCGAATAGAAGATTAAGTTTGGGTCCCGAGGTACTTTAACCACCTGTTTACCTGACTGCGCTTCTTGAAGAATGGTCTGCCGTTGGAGCACTTCCATATAATTTTCGCGCTCAAGGGTGATTAGCGCATCGACATCATCAGTGAGCCTTTTTACATCCACCAAGCTCTTTTCAAATTTCTCAATACGAGACGATAAGCCGACCATAGAGTTTGTCACCTTAGCAACAGTAATACTCTGCTTGTCCAAGGTGTCTTCAAGCTGGTTAATTTTAGAACCCACCACTGCATTTTCTGCAGCGACTTTAAATGCGGTCTCCGCTGGAATCTGAGTTTTAATCTCATTCACTGCAATTAACATCAAGTTTTGCTGGTCTAGAAACTCATCTTGGATCGCGCCCATATCTTGAATCGTTATATTTAGCTCCTCAAATGAAGCAATAGCAGAATTCATGCTTACAGCACGCTTAGTTAAAGCATTGAGCATGTCATCCACTTGGCTGACCTTATTGGATATACTCAGAGCCATAACTAAAAATAGAGCCGCTCCAAGAAAATATGCAGCTGAAGCACCGAATGGCATTAGCTTGCCTGAAGCATTTTGGGCCTTACGAATCATGTTCTCACCACCAGTAGCTTCGGTAGCTTCGGTAGCTTCGGTAGCTTCGGTAGCTTCGGTAGTTTCAACATCCCGCGGAGCCAAAGCCTCATATGGTTCTTATCGCTCATCATTTCTCCAGAAACGTATTGTTTAGGAAAGGCTTCTCGCCCAGATTCTAGTTAAGATCGGCAGAAAATGGATTATCTTTAGGTCTGGTGTACCAGTATCAAAAATCACACGTCTGGTTTCTTTGGCACCAAGCCTCTAATTGCTCGGCCCCCCAAAGCCAAAATTCTTCTGGTATTCCGGGCCCTGTAGCAAATTTATTAGCTTCGTCTCTTGAGGAGAAGGGGCCTGAAATAATACCAAAGCTCTTATTGCCCTGAGAATTAATCGGTAAGATCCGTGCATCACTAAGGGTTGGAAATTGGATGATATAGTCCACAATACTCTGATCACTTTTCAAGACTATATGCTGCACAAAAAACGTAGTTTTAGGCAGAATTTTTAATTGTTGGAGGCCGTTTTGCTGACTTTTATTATCAGCGCTCTCACCTTCGGCTTTTATGTTGAGCGGAATTGGAAGAGTGTTTGCTATTGTTTTCTGATCCTCTAAAACAATCCCTTCGCTTTGCGGATCTGGATTTGACGTATCCGCTCGGTAATTGTCTTCTGGGGTAACGCTATGCTGATAAGGCTCTATTTCCTCGACAGTTTCAGCAGCCAAAAAAGGGGGTGGTATAAAAATTTCGCTCGGCACCTTCTCGGACTGAAGCTCACCAGTAACGCCTGTTGGGACAACTTTATATTCCCCCACCTGATTGGGGAAAAATCCAAAAGCCACAGCCCCTAAAATCCCGACAACCATAAGCCCTTTTAGTAGTCCCGGCTGTTTGCCTGAGTGTTGTTTGATACCCTCATCTTTGTCTTTAAAAACAAACGGTTCTCTAGGTGAATCATCCTGGTTCTCTGTAATGTGGTAATTTTGCTGGCCTCCCAGGAGCACCTGATCTGCCTGTGTCTGTATTCTAACCTCTTTAACCACCCCCTCTAAGCCAACATCATTTAGGAATAGAGCGGTTTCCCTTTCATATATAGTTCCTCGGGCGGCTGAAAAAAACTCTTTGGCTTCCAGAGTAGAGGGTATTTCTATATCCCAGCGGAAAAGATTTCTGCCTAGAAGCTTTAACGTCTCATCATAAGCTGGCCATGTAGCTTTGTTGAAGAACAGCACCATGCGAACATTAATACCAGGAAAGTCCGAAAGGAGCTGTAACAGTAATGTCCACTGCACTGGGTCGACCACATTAGCGTCGTTAACTAACATTAGCGTTATTGGCTTGTCCGCTGCGGGCTTTTGACGAGCTTGGTCCATTGTCATTTGAGATAATAATTGATTAAACTTTCGCAACAACTCTTCGGTGTTAGTCGGCGGAAAATTATCCAATTGAAATGTTCTTTCTTTTCGTAATCTTGAAGTAAGAATTCTTGAATAATGTGTCAATGCTGTCTCATTACTCCCGATTACAGCAAGACCCATCGAATGATTAATCACTGCATCAAGAGCCAACCGAAAATATTGTTTGTCCTTGGGAGAATATAAGATATCTCCATCGTCGAGGTATTGCTCTAGCTCAAGACTCTCGTGCTTGTCTGTGTTTTTCATTAATTGCCCTCCTCAGGCAAAGATTCACAACTGATATAATGTTCCATCAGTGTTGTATCGCATATCTCGCGGAACTTCAGGGTTTGGTTTGTCCGCCTCGGTAGCCCCTTTATTTAAGCTGTTCAAACTAAACACATAAGCGATAACCTGAGCAACAGCGTAATATAGAGGTTCTGGAATAGGTTCTTGGATGTCCGTTGTAAAATAAAGTGCTCGCGCCAAAGTAGGAGCAGAAAATACTGGAACGCCATTCTCTTTAGCCTTTTCCCGAATGCCTTGGGCTAGAAAATCTACGCCTTTGGCTATCAGCATTGGCGCCCCCGCGCTCGACGGGTCATAGCTTAGTGCCACAGCAAAATGTTCCGGGTTTACAACAATGACGTCTGCATCGCCTACGGCGTCCATCATTAACGCCATCGCCATCTCTCTCTGTTTACGCCGGATCTGCGCCTTTACTTCAGGTCGTCCTTCAGTATCCTTAAACTCGTCCTTTATCTCTTGCTTGGTCATTTTCATCTTTTTATTGTGCTCGTAGAGCTGATAAGGCACATCGATACCTGCGGCAACGATTAATGTCAGCGCCACCCAGACGACTCCGCTTGCAATAATCTCTCCGGCTCCAAACATTGCTGTTTTTGCACCCATAAAGCCCAAGGCAAGCAATGCATTAAAGTTGTTACTGACCACAATATAAAGGACGGATCCAACCAAGCTAAACTTGAGTAATGCTTTCGTTAGCTCCACTAGCGCCTTCATGCCGAATATTCGCTTAAACCCTTGTATAGGACTAAGTTTGCTAGCTTTTGGCGCTAGCGCTTTTAGCGATACGTTGTAACCGCCAAGTAATCCAGCAGCCGCAAAAGCGATGATGATTGTCAAAGCAAAAATTGGTAACACCACCAGCATACTTTCTAGTGCGTGTGTGCCAAAAGTAAAGGGCAACAGGTGCGCGTCAAAAATATCTTTGCGATCAAATACAAATCCTCTAGAAAATATTTCTCCTATCTTGATCACCAAATAACCGCCAAATAAATACATAAATAAAGCAGTGCCAATCATCATCGCTGCAACAGAAAGTTCTTGAGATCGAACAATCTGACCATCTTCTCTCGCTTTTTCAAGCCGCTTGGCGGTAGGCTCTTCGGTGCGTTCTTCGCTTGATGACTCATCTGACATTAGAGGCTCCCCATTGCTTGGCCTAAAACATCAAATGCTTGCTGCCATAACCAGGTGATACGAAACCCGATACTTGACATTGACATTAACAAAAGTAATAGCCCTGCCAATATCATCGCTGGAAACCCTACAGCAAAAATATTCAGGGCCGGCGCCGCTCTTGTAATAACGCCTAAGCCCATATTAATTAGCAACAAAGACGCCATCATCGGCATTCCCAAAAGTACGGCGCCAACAAATATCATGGAACTCCACTGAATCATTAATCCCGCCAAAGCTTGAATTTCAATGACTTCTCCTATTGGAAGCAGCGTAAAGCTCTCTAGCAATAAAGAAATAATAATAATATGTCCACCTAGGCCCAAAAATATGAGGGTTGAACAAACCACCAGAAACTGAGAAATAACCGGCACATTACCCATGTTCGCATCAATCATATTTGCCATACTCAACCCCATAGACGTAGATATACTCTGCCCACCTACGATTAGCGCCGCATTAACAATCTGTAATATAAGTCCCAAAGTGACACCGATAAAAACTTGCACAAACATTTCTTTAAACCCCAAGGCACTGATTGGGTCAATTACTGGCCAATCGGATAGAGGAAAAACGAGCCACGTTAATAAGGCTGCTAACAACACTCGTATCCTTACAGTTACTGCCTGTAAAGAAAAAAATGGAGCTGCTAAGAGAAATGCAGAAACTCTAACCATAGGCCAGAGTAGTTTGTAAAAATAATCAATAACCTCAGAAACTAAAACGTCCATCACATAAACAACGCTGGGATCCGCTCGAAAATACGTCTAAAAAAGTCCACCATTACCGCAATTTGCCAGCTGCCAAAGATAACTAAGGCAACGACCATAACGGCAAGCTTAGGTATAAAGCTTAATGTCATTTCTTGTATTGAGGTTGCCGCTTGGAAGACACCAATGAAGAGACCAACTGCTAATGCAGTTCCCAGCAGAGGCGCTGCAACTAAGACCGCTATCCATAATGCTTCTCTCCCCAAATCAACCACTTGTGCTGCGTCCATATCATCGTCCTCAGCTAATCACAAAACTGGCCGTCAAAGAGCCCATAATTAAAGTCCAACCATCAACCAAAACAAACAACATCAGCTTAAATGGCATGGAGATCATCATTGGAGAAAGCATCATCATACCCATGGACATCAACACACTCGCAACAACTAAATCAATCACAATAAAGGGAATATAGATAAGAAACCCTATAGAAAACGCACTTTTAAGTTCAGAAGTAATAAATGCGGGCACTAATGTTGAAAGAGGCACATCTGCTGGAGTGATTATATTCTTGTTGTTTGCGATCTCCACAAACATAGCAATATCCGTTTCACGCGTTTGATTAAGCATGAAGTTTCTAAACGGGGCCTCTGCTTTAACAAGCGCCGTATCAAAAGACACTTGCTCTTCGAGGTAGGGCGTTATTGCTTCGTCATAAACAGTAGTAAGAACAGGAGACATAATAAAGATTGTCAAAAAAAGAGATATACCCACCAAAACTTGATTTGGCGGAGTTTGCGCCGTTCCTAAAGCCTGTCGCAGCAACGACATAACGATAATAATCCTGACGAAAGACGTCATCATTAACAGCAGTGACGGTAGCAATGTCAGTAACGTCATAAGTGCAAGTAGTTGCAACGTTAAACTATATTTGGTCCCTCCACTGCCATCATCAATCATATTTATGATTGGTAAGCCCGTTTGAGCATCGGCAGGTAACGCTAGTAACATACCTATGATCGCAATACCGCGAACAAGCAGCTTTATTCTTTGTGACGGACATCGAGAAGAGCTTGATTTCACACTCTCACATTGAATACCCAAATTCTGTTTACTGCCAATCATTCTGAACACCTTTTAGTCCTTTATTTCAGTTTTAGCTTTAGTAAATAGCGCCCCAAATCCTTTAGCATGTTGGCTGATTTTATCTCGGCTCATCTGCTTTTTGGTGGTTTCCTCGCGGCTCTTACTTACGCAGGTATCGCGATCCCAAGTCCCCAAATGTGTCAAACTGTGCGGGGATACCCCAATCAATAGCTGCTCTCCATTGACGCCAACTAATACTAGTTTTTGACGACCACCAAGATTTTTGACTTCGAGTAACTCTAGTCTCTGCTCCCCCGAAATGCCCATAACTGCGCTATATTTTTTTATACCAAACAAAGTAACCGCTAAAAGAAGTATCACTACTAAAAACGATCCCATCATGGTGATAACTTGACTGAAGCCAATAACTTCCATTCCGCCTTACTCCCTCTAAAGGTTTTTTACCCGCTCTGATGCCGGCACTACATTCGTCAGCTTGACACCATAATTTTCGCCCACAAGAACGACCTCACCCTGTGCGACCCGCGTGTCATTCACTAACAAATCCAGTGGTTCACCAGCAAGCTTGCTTAGCTCAACAACGCTACCTTGGCTAAGGCTCATAATGTCTCGTATTTTTAAGGTAGTTCTTCCTACCTCTAAAGACAGAGTAACGGCAATATTTTGTAATAGATCAGAATCAATTTTGCTCTTTTTAGTATCCTCTAATATCGGCTCAACTGCGTCTGCTTGGCTGTCTTGGTCGGTGGTATTCAGTTCTCTGTCTTCCATAATTGTCTCGCTTTCTCTACTTAATTAATCGTTAAATATGAATTCATATTTTGTTACTTGGAGCCGGCTAAAGAGGTTACAAGTTGAACCGCCATATTCGATCCTTGGGTACCAATATTCCCCTCAAAAGCAGGGCTGTTCTCAATATTTACTTTTGCGAAGTTAGGCTTGGCAAAATAGATAATGTCATCTTGCCGTAAAGACTCAAATTCTTTTAAAGTGGTGCTTATTTGCGCTAGCCTGACGGTTATCTCAAGCGGTGCGTCCATAATGGCAGTCTCTAAATTTGAACTCCATCGCGCAGCAAGGTCGTCTTTTGCAACCTCCGCAGGAGGCCTGAGAAAAGAACTTCTGATAGACTTAAGCGCATAGTATGGATATATAATTTCAATAGTTCTCTCAGTCTTAGAAACAAGCAGGTTAAATCGACTAACAAGAACCAAATCATCACGCTTCATCGTTTTGGCTTTTCTAGGATCATTTATGAAGTCTACGCTTGTGCACGTAAGCGGCTGAATCGGGGCCCAGGCGTCTTGCAAAGCACCCAATACCTCAGTCATTAAAATATTATTTATGCTTAACTCAGTTCTAGTAAACCCTTTTTGATCGCTTTCTGGTGTATCAACTTTACTGTCACCACCAAAAAAATTATCAAAACATTCGCCAATAAGGTCTGGATTAATGACCACTAGCGCTTCGCCATGAAGTGGCCGAGCGCGAATAATATTTATTGCCTGCGGGACTAATAAATCCCCCATGTAGTCTCCATAAGTCTGAATCTTAACTGCCTCCGCTACTCCCTTCACCGGCACTCTTATAACGCTTGAAAGCCGCCGCTTGAATCCCAAAAGGATGCGATCATTAATAGAATTTATTGCGCTGGTGTTAATCCCCTTTGAATCTTCCTCATTGACAAGATCATGCTTAATCGCTTTAAGCTGTGTGTTTAAGCCCGTGCCTGACTCAATAGACCCATCATTTATACCTACTGTCAGAGCATCTAATTCTTCTGGGGATAAAACGTTTTCTTTGTCAGCCATCTTGGCTCTCCATAGTGGCCTTTCGGCGAATATCGTCTGTTAAGCACTCGGCGTTATTGAACGATAAACTCTGTAAAATATAGTTCTTGGATGTGACGGCTACCGGTACGTTTCTCTAGAACATCATTCATTGCTTTTTTAAGTTCATCGCCTAAATTCTCTCTAAACCCTAGATTTGAAACCTCGTCTTCCCGCTTCTGCGACAAAATTTTTAAAAAACTACTTCGGACAGGAAATGCAAAAATTTTCAAAAAACTACTTCGGACAGGAAATGCATGCTCCTTTATTTCCTCAACAAGCGTTTTGTCATCATTCTCTTTTACCATCACAGCAATCTGGACTTGAATCATTCTTTGAGAGTTGAAAAGATTACTTAGCAGCTCAGGTTTTATTTCAAAATAGGCGAGCTCATCCTCATCAGAGTCTTCATTTTTACCCTGCGGTTGCTCACTCTCGACTATGTCCTCGAGATTGTCGCCGTTTTCGCCAGCTTCCATTGCAGCGATAGCGTCCTCGGCACTTCCCGATTCAAAAAACCCAACAGCGAATAATGTTCCAATCACCGCGCCTCCCAGCAGGATCAAAGCCAATAAAACAACAAGAACGATCTTCAGTACTGACCTTTTTTTTGGTGTCTCGCTTACGTCACTTGTTTCGTCACTCATTGTTCATCTTCCTTATTAATGTAAACATAATTCATTGCGCTGGCTTGTCACTCTAGATCGTGATATCCAAACCCTCGATTAGTGATTGTTGCTTCAGGGCCCCGACCGTTGGCTCTAACATGGCAGTTTTTGCTTGGCGTGCCGCCATGTCCAAGTCTTCTTCATCGTCTCCACTACCAAAAGGTGTCGAATTTCCGTCATTTGCCCCTTGCTTTCCACTCCCTAATCCCAAGTAAGCAGTTTCTATGCCATGTTCTCTTAATTCTTCTTTTAATCTTGGCATTCCATCCTGAAGAAGCTCTCTTGTAAGGGCCTTTGACGCATTAAAATGTGCCTCCAACTCGCCGCCTCTCATCTCTAAATGTATCTCTATACGCCCCAAGGATTTAGGGTGTATGTCTAATTCGACTTGCCAAACCCCTTTAGCGATTTGTGCGGTAAGTCGCTGCCCTAGTGCCTCAGAAAGTCTCTTAGACATATCAGCGTGTTGTTCTTGTTTTATAATGAATACATCATCTGGACGTTCAATTGAAAAGCGCTTACTCGTTACATCCATAAGGGCTAAAGGAGGCTCAGCATTTTTTGTTTGTATCAAAATACCGTCATCATCAACTCCGCCTAACCGAGTACTTTCAAGGTTTAAGGGTAAAATTGAGTTTTGTACGGTTTGTGATTGCGTCGCCATGCTCTTTGACGGTAGAGACTCCGACGCAATGAACTTGCTTGGAATGGCCGTGTGTAGCGTATTTTGTTTAGCCGTTTCTTTCACAGAACCCGACAATAAATCCATCGCGCGTGGAATCTTTTCTTTACTCAACGATGCTTCATTACTCAGCAACGAAACCTGCTGTGCTGAATTAATTGAAGTCGTCCTTGTCTGAGAGACAGATGATGGATCTTTCATCAAAAGAGCGAGCAATTCAGCTTCGACTCCTTGAGATTGTGCAAATTCTTCTATCACATCATTGGTTGGCTCATCACCTCCAACAAGTAATAACATGCCACCCCGCAAGACTTTACTTTCCAGTGTGATCATTGGGAAAGAATTATTCGGCAGGATTTCGCCATGTTCAGGCTTTTTGATGCCGCTTTCTGGCGTGGCAACTTTATTAACACTTTGTTTAAATAGTTCGTTAAATTCTTTGCTACGACTGGGGTCAGAATCACGCCGGGGAGCGGTGGTTGTGGCTTCTTTACTGAGCATTACTGGCGGCAAATCAACCATAATTTTCATTCTCCAAACAGTTCTTTTCTACGGTATTTATATGAAAGCAAGACATGTGCCAATATCTAACTGAGGAGGTTATCGTTTGAGGTTAAACTGGGTAATACTCTGGAATTCAAGCTCACGTTTTTCGTTAGCCGCTACCTTCTGACTTTGGTTTTCTATCTCTCTTTGGACTAAAAAGTCAGCTTTTAATTTTTCTTGATTAGCCAATATTAGACTTTTTTTAGCCTCGGCATGATCACCTTCAGCATTCATATACTCATAAGAAGTTCGATTTTGAAGGTCCATTAACTGAGCAATAAATTTTCTGCAGTTATCTATATCTCCGCTACCCAGGTCACCCTTTAGCGCTTCAGCATGATTAGAATATTCAACCAATAGATCTGCTATTTTACTTTGCCTAACTATAATTTTATGTTTCAGCTGAGTCGTCTTTTTAAAGCTAAGTTCTGCCCTAACCGCCGTATCATTGGCTTGTAAAGCAAGAACCTGCCAGACCGAATTAACATTCTTAGCCACTAAGTTTGCTCCATTAATTGTTGAAGTAATTCTTGGCTTTTCTCTAAACTAACCGCTGTTTCACTGTCTTGTTGTAATAAATCGTTTATCCTAGATCTAAGATGAATAGCCAGATCGATGTCTGCATCAGCCCCTGCCTCGTAGGCTCCCACTTGAATAAGATCTTTATTCTGTTGGTAGAGCGTCCAAAGATTACGTAATCGATTGGCATTTTTTTGTAACTCTGGTGTCAGTAAGCTATTCATGATCCGAGAAATTGAGCCCGCCAAATCGATCGCCGGATAGTGCGCTGCATCTGCCAACTCTCTTGCCAACATAACTTGTCCATCTAACGACGCTCGAGCAATATCAACAATAGGATCAGAGCGATCATCTCCCTCAGCGAGAACCGTATAAATAGCGGTGATTGCTCCAACGCTATTGCGGCCCACCCCCGCCCTTTCAATTAGTTTTGGCAACAGTGCAAATACCGATGGGGGATATCCTTTCGCGGTAGGTGGCTCACCAATCGCCAAGCCAACTTCACGTTGAGCATGAGCTACTCGCGTTAAACTGTCACACAGCAGCAGCACATTCTGTCCTTGATCCCTAAAATATTCTGCGATCAAGTGAGTCAGGTTAGCGGCTTTTAGTCGAATAACCGGCGACTCATTAGCTGGAGAGGCCACAATGATTGCTTTTTTCAAGCCCTCTTCTCCAAGAGTTTGATGGACAAACTCCTGAACCTCTCGACCCCGCTCGCCAATAAGTCCTATTACGACAATATCCGCCTCTGTATTGCGCGTTAGCATACCCATCAGCACGCTTTTACCTACTCCAGATCCCGCAATCAAACCAATACGCTGGCCTTGCCCAAGGGTCAAACAGGTGTTGATCGCCTTGATGCCAGTATCAAGAATTTTATTGATAGAGCCTCGCTCCATTGGATTGATCTCTGTCCCCTCTAGACTTCTATACTCGCTGTACTGAATCGGACCCTTACCATCTATAGGATTCCCCAGCCCATCAACAACTCTTCCAAGCAGCGCATTACCAAGGCCTCCTTTACTGTTATTGGAGCGGACCCATATTCGGGCCCCAGGACCAATACCGGCGGGCTCTGTAAATGGCATCAAATAAAGTATTTCTTCATTGAACCCCACTACTTGGGCGTCTATGAAAGTGTCTAGCTCCAGGTGCTCGATCTGACAATGCGCACCTAAGGGCGCTACAATCCCCTTAGCCTCCAAGGTCAAACCAACGACTCTGACTATCTTCCCGCTAATGTTAGTCTTGGGCGCTCTCAGCTGGGGTATTAACCGCTGAACTTGCTCTGAAAAATTATGCATCTTGTACTTCATCCAGTGGTTTTTCAGGATCATTAGCTAGATGACTCTCTGATTCTTGCCGCTGGCTTTTACCTTCTTCTTTTCCGCTTAAGTCCTCATTAGTGTTTGAAGTACTCACATTATCTGTCGAAACGGCGGTGAAAAGACTCTCTGATAGGACTTCTAATCTATGTTCTATCAGATCCTCAACAGCACTATTATCAAGCGTTAAAACGACGCTACCCGAGGACAGATTGTCACTTTTCCTTAAATCCAAGTGTGCCAAATCCTCAGCCAAATTCGAACAGACCTGATCAAAGTCATGAGGATTAAGGGTCATTACTATAGAAGCCGGTCCTTTTTGTTGAAGCTCTTCTAGTACTCCTCGGATAAGCCGCTCAATAGCGACATTTGAGATACTTAGCTCCCCTCGCACTAGTTGCTGCGCTATGTGTAAAGACAAGGTTTTTACTGGTTCAAAAAAAGTCGTTGCCTTTTGCTGTTCCTCATACATGCGTTGGGTGAGCGTGGAGAAAGTTTCTCGTGTACGCTCCCATTTTCGCTCAGCTTCCTCAACACCCCGCGAATAACCCTTCTCAAAAAAATCCTGGGTGGCTTTATCAAGAGCGGCCATTGACACTGTCAGCGCCTCAGATTCAGGTCCATCTACTTTTGTTATATCTAAAACTTCCTCTAACAGTTCAGATGCCTCTATTACGATATCTATTTCTTCAGCTGGCTCTAAAAGCTCTACGTTTTGTGCTTCCCATTTAGTAAACCCCGCGCGAGCGCCTCCATTTGACCATGACAAAGGAGAAAAATTTGTAGATACTTTATCGCCGGTCAAAAGTTGATTTGAACGCCAGCTGGGGGATATTTCTTTATCAGACAAAGTCATTTCCTTTACCCAACAATACTATTTCGCCATCATCGGCTAACTGCCGCGCAATCCGCAAAATATTTTTCTGTGCAGCCTCAACCTCAGCAATCCGAATTGGGCCCTTAGCCTCCATATCATCCAAGAATAATAACCGAGCACGCTCTGACATATTGTTTAAGAAATTGTCCTTGGTTGCGTCGTCTGCGCCTCTGATCGCAGCCATTAAAACATCGTTGCCAGCAGCCGACAGAAGCTTCTGAATACCTTTGTTATCCACATCAGCTAAATTGTCAAACGTCAGCATCTTGTCCTGAATTTGTGTTGCCACGGTTTCGGCGTTTATAGTCAAGTTATCCATAACATCCGCGACCACGTCAGCATTTGCAAAGTTCAAAATAGTGGCTGCTGCTTCAATTCCACCAACAGACGCTGATTGCGCAGATGTATTTGCAAATTGCTGCGTCATGATACCCTCAAGCTCCTTCATAGCCGCAGGCTGAATCGCGTCCATGGTGGCCACTCGGTGAACTATTTCAACGTGTTTTTCCTCTGGTAAAAACCCTAGAACCTGTGCGGCAACATCGGGCTCGAGGACTGACAATATAATAGCTGCTATTTGCGGGTGTTCTTCGCTAATAATTTCAGCAATAGAAGCGGCATCCATCCAATGCAAAATCTCTAATCCCTTGCTAGAGCTTGGCGGCATGATCTTGCGGAGAACTGTAGCCGCCTTCTCATCTCCCAGCGCTCGCTTGAGAACATTTTGCACGTAGGCCTCATTACCAAGGCCTAAATTCGTCTGATCTTCGAGCGTACTAATAAACTCATCAAGTACTTTATTCACTAGACCTTGAGATAAACTAGAGACATCAACCATCGATCCACCTATCGTACTAACCTCTTTAGGCTCTAAAAATTGAACGACCGTTGAGGCATGATCCTCTCCTAGTAGCAGCATAATGACAGCCGCTCGTTGGCTACCCGTCATTGTGGTATAGGCTTGGTCTATT
>Ga0209815_1001597_pt1 | contig 14691 bp, 30 predicted proteins | sample CoawatmetaG00DNA_FD_187507 | JGI IMG/M metagenome (GOLD analysis project Ga0209815, IMG submission 187507) | Marine microbial communities from the West Antarctic Peninsula - Coastal water metaG002-DNA (SPAdes) (version 2) | ecosystem: Environmental > Aquatic > Marine > Coastal ...
GCTATTGACAATCCTATGGTGTCTCTATCTTATGGAGTCACTAACAAATCAACTGCTACTGTCGGATCGTCCGACACTAGAAACACTGGAGAGTAACACAATGACTATGATATTGAACCCCGGACGTGATGAGGTACAAGCTGCCTTCATTAAATCAGCACTCAAGCTATCCAAGGTAGGCATCATGCCTAGCCGTGGCTTAACTAAGACTAAGCTCATGGCTAGGGCATCAGCTATCACTGGTGTGAAGTACAAGCGTACTGAGATTGACGTAGCTATTGACGATCTAAACAACATCGTTCAAGCTTACATAGGCAAGCAAGAAGCCTAGTGTCGGATGGTCCGACAGTAGAGCACAACAACTAGGAGAGTACACAATGTATCAACGTGACTGTAACCTAATCGCCCACTATGCAACGACATCCCCTGATGCTTTGTATGACATAATAGAGTTCACTCTATGTACGATCAACATGCCTTTATCTAGGGTGCATACTCAACGCCTCTCTATCAGAGAGCACGGCATCAAGTCTAAGTGGGTGTCATCAGCTAAAGCTTTGGGTATTACCTATGCTCAAGAGCATAAGGCCGAGCTACATACCCTCATGCTTAACCTCAAAGAGGTGCTGAGTAGTGACCCCTATGCGGATCTTAGTCCGATAGCTGGCATCAATGCGGCTCAAGCGGCAGTGGACCTGTTCATGCGTATACCATCTATAGGCATGGTGAAGGCTGGCTTTATCTCACAGCTGTGTGGCTTTGAGGTAGCATGTCTTGACAGACACAACATTCGTATGCTTGGATTGTCTGAGACTGCACTGCTAGTCAGTAAGAAGATCAAGCCTGAGCTTAGGCTTAAGAAGATACTCAACTACGTAGAGCTATGCCGCCAACGTGGTGCTGAGTACTGGTGGGATACATGGTGTAACTATGTAGCTGAGAAGGGTGGCATGAATAAGTCACTACCTACAGGTGATGCAGTGTCAGCGTATCACGTAACTACAATCATGGAGATGTAGAGATGACTAAGTACAATGGATGGACTAACAAAGAGACATGGCTTGTAAGCCTGTGGTACATGGATGATATAAGAGCTATCAGGCCTACCAATGCTGATCAGATAGAAGAGTACATTGAGGACATGATCATATCAGACAGACACCATGATGGCCTGAGCCTTGACTTCTTAAGGATGTGCTTGGCTGATACTAACTGGCGAGAGTTGTTTGAACATATAGAGGAGACATGAGATGCGTAAAGTACAAATAAAAGTAACCCGAACAGAGACATGGTTTCCTGTGTATGAAGTGCCAGACAACATGAATGACGATGATGCTGAGGATTGGATCAGCAACCAAGCACCACAGGAAGTCTTTGATGATTACACAAACAAGGATACCTTGGATGGTATGACTGATATTGAAATAATGAAATACTTTTTACAGTAAGGGAGAAGGGGTGATGAAAGTCGAAGTATATTTTAATCTGCACAAGAAACTATTCAGTGTCCGTGACTGCAAGACAGGGCGTGTAGTTCATCACACTCACCAGATATGGATAGAAGATCCTGTGTTTGTGGTACGTAAGGCAGGACGTGAGAAGGTACTGCGTGAGAAGAAGAAGAACGTACACGCTTTTGTGAGGGGTAGGTGGATACAAAACTTATTAGTAGAGGATGCGTCAAAGATCCTTGACCATAGGGAATGTTCACAGGAGGTAACGTATAACCCATACAAGTATGATAGCTTCGTAACTAAGCACGATGCTGAACCTATTGACTTTGGTAGGCTGGCTAGTCTAACCTGTAGTTCAGCTAACAATACACGATCAATCCACGTAACATAAAAGGAAGTATAACATGGCTAAGAATTTAATGGGCAAGTCCCGCACTAAAGATAACCCATATGCAATCTACAAAGGCATGGGTCCATTCGGTAATACAGAGATGCTATTGCTTAAGACGTACCAAGTACCCGCCAATGAGAATAAAAATCAGTACGCTAAGTGGTTCGTTGCAGTTAAGTCAGACATGACACACGGTAGCTATGACATGGGTGACAGCTACATCCGTGAGGCTATCATGGGGCTGAGCTTGACATGGGCTAGTGATGAGTATAAAGAACAGTATGACCTTACTGATGAGGATAACACAGAGATCTTATCACTTCTAAGATACACTTAAACAAGGAGACAACATGACATACAAATTATGCGTACACTTAGACTACGATAGTGTAGCCTACCGACTGACTAACAGCAGGTCAGAGGTAGGGGGTAACAGTATGATAGCTACACTATCTGATGCCTACCCTGCCTACACTTATGAGCTACTGTCGGACGGTCCGACAGAAGAACTAGAGGAATACAACAGTGACCTGTACCATGACTTACGTTACGTACTAATCAACGGTGCAATGCATAAGCCTACACCGACACCTAAGCTACTTGTAATTGAAGGAGGACTAACATGATTACTGACACACTGAACCTTAAGATTCTCGCCATGTGTGAGAAGGTGTTACCTAACACTAGCATGAAGAACAACAAGCAACTCATTGATTTACTTAGCGAAGTTCGCACCCAACTGGAAGGAAAATAATATGTTTACATGTATCGCAACTAAGCCACTGAATGATGGCACTAATGGATTCCGTTTTAACTTCTTAGGTATGAAGGGTATGACACGTAAGCGTAAACCTAATCGTGCTACTAGCAGCCGTGGATATAACATTGAGCGTGGTGAATGCTTCAACATCTACAACTTAGGTAGACGTACCATCTACATAGAGAAAGCTATGAACAGAGTTAACTCTCGTAGGGTACGCCACTTTGCAGGGTAACTGTGATGGTTATCAAGAAATGTAATGGTAAGTACACAGTGTATGGTGATGACGGGAAGGTCATCATCATCACATCCGATAGTCGGATAGCCCAATCAACACTAGAAAGAAACAAAAGGATAACAAAGACATGACTAAAGCAAAGAAGCTAGAACAGTGGCAGATAGATCGTAATAAACGTGAGTTGGAACACAACAATGCTGCACACTTCTTATTGGAAGATCAAATAGAGACACTAAAGTTTGTTATGAAGATTGTACAAGAGGCAGACTTTGAGTGTCATGAATCATATGAGCTAGGTGTAGATACTATGAAAGGTATCGACAGAGCAGAATGGAAATTACGCATAGCATTTCCTGAACTGTATGATCATATACACAATGAAAGAATGGGAGAATAATATGTCGGGTTCAAATTTCTGGGAAGGTATGTTGTCTGCTGGACAAGTAGACTTCATTATACAAGAGTGTAAGACAACTCTAGCGTATGGGGATTTTATGGACCCCTATCAAGCTGATGATGCCCTTACATCAGAGACTACGCAGTACCTAGTCAACGTGACTACACTGTTAAACAAGATGGTGCATGGAAGAGAACACATTAATTTTTTAGAGGGGAAATAATATGTCAGACTACGCATTAGATGAATGGGATGAGTACAATAATATATCCAGTACTATTGACGCAGCGTCATGGATAGGGGAAGATGTGGATGAGCTTAGTGATGTAGTCGCTGAGCTTACCTATCGTATAGCTAATGGGGATCTCAGCCATCAAATATTTTGAGATGCTTATAATTATTATCATGCAGTTAGTTGTTGCTGTAATAATATTAACAATGGGGTTTGGGATTCTATGAGCTATACTAGTGACGATAGGAATGCAGGCGAGGACGATGATCCTTGTGATGATTGGTCAGGCCAACCTATACCTAAGCCTAAGAAGGAGAAGGACAAATGATACGTAAGCACATGGAACTTAAGGAGACACATACTATAGAGACAGCGTGCGACTTCTATGTACATACTCCTAAGTACCATGCGCTATCGAATCGTAGCAAGAAAGACTACGACTACAACTTACTGCGTGTGTGCAAAACAAAAGTACAAAACGATAAGCAGTTAGGTAACATTAAACTGCGTGACCTACGATTCAAGCACGCCACTGTAGCGTATGACAAATGGCAGACTGACGTAGGCATAAGGCAAGCCAACTACATGGCAACGTGCCTAAGTATTGTACTCAATACAGCGATCAGGCATGAGGCATTAGTGACTAACCCTGTGACATTGATCCAACGTACTAAAGATAAGATACGTAAGGTGCGGTGGACTGACGCACAGGTTATTACATTCTTAGACACAGCGTATAGTGAGTGGAAGTGGCGCAGCATTGGCTTGATCATACACATGGCATACGAATGGGCGCAGCGTGTAGGTGACATGCGTACACTCAAGTGGTCTAACATAGACTTGACTACCAAGACACTCGACTTAGAGCAGAGCAAACGTAGGTCAGAGGTACGACTACCTATAGATGATGAGCTATGCCGTATGCTGGTTGAACAGAAGGATACGTTTGGCTTTCAACAGTACGTGGCACCTGCTGTGGAGCCACAGGGTAGCGCTTACAAGCCGTATGCTAGTGGAGATATACATAAGCTAGTGAATGAGGTTAAGGCTGCTGCAAACCTGCCCTCTGATATAACAGCTATGGACTTACGCCGCACTGGTATCACTCAACTTGTTGAGGGTGGGGTAGATACCTTCGGTATTATGCAGGTCAGTGGTCACAGTAATCCACAAAGTGTTAAGCCTTACTTAGTTAACACACTCACAGGTGCAACTAATGCCCTAGCAAATAGGAAGAAGTAAGTATGAGAAGTGAGTATGCAAAGAGTTTTATAACTCAAGACGAAGTAGTCTATCTAGGTTTACCTTTAAGACATGGACATCTTAGAGAAGATGGTTACTCATTTATACAATACTATTATAGAACAACCCTAGCTACAGGGGATCGTTCAGTTCCTTTGGAACAATGGCTAAGTCCAGAAGCTTTAGGGCGTATAAAAATACGCAAGGCTAAACAAAAGAAAGAAAACGCTGAAGCAAACAGGGCTTTTATAAAAAGATATAAAAGTATATGTGGTTGCTCAGTTTGCAGTTACAAAAAAAGTTTAAGTGCATTACACTTTCATCATATGCATTCTAAAAAGTTTCCTCTAAGTCAGATGCACGGCTACTCAAGAAAGTCTGTAAAGGAAGAGATGAGAAAGTGCATATTAGTTTGTGCTAATTGTCACAGTGAGATACACGATAAGGAAAGAGAAGAGGTAGCACATGGACATTAAGAAATATGTAGAGGATCTTATGCTAGGTGAGGGTGATACAACCCGTATGCACTGCCCTAATTGTGGCGGTAACAATACCTTCACTGCGTCTAAGGATGGCGGTGCAGTTATGTACAACTGTTACAAGCTAGGCTGTGGCATACGTGGCGCAGTTACTACAGGCATGACAGCTGATGAGATACGCAGACGTATGATGGGGCTTGACGTAAAGGTACGCAAGGAGATAGAGGCTATGCCATACCCTGAGTATGTCGTTAACCCTAAGCCTGAGCATCAGCTACTACATAGGTTCTTAGGGCGTTGGGGATTAACCAATGAGGAGATCTTCTATGACGTTAAGGATAGGCGTGCAGTCTTTCCTATCAAGCATAAGGGTGTAGTGATTGATGCAGTGGGGCGTGCACTTGATGGTGCCGTACCTAAATGGTTTCGCTACACTGGTCAAGCATCTGTGTTCAAGCGTATGCTTGGCCTATCAAATGGTGTGTGTGTGGTGGTTGAGGATGTGATCAGTGCCATTGTCGTGGCGCAACTTATGCCTAACACAACAGGCTTAGCTATCCTTGGTACGTCACTAGGCCCAGCGCAGATAGAGCACATAGGAAATTTCTATAAGGTTATCATAGCGTTAGACCCTGATGCCATGAGCAAGACACTATCGTACAAGCAAGAGGTAGAGACATGGACAGGTAAAAAAGCTAAAGCTTTAAGGCTTGACGATGACATTAAATATAAGTTAGACTCTGATGTAGAAAGATTAAAGGAGATGATAAATGGATAGCTTGAAAGACTTCCTTAAGGAGATGGGGCTTACACCTGTACACCCTGTATCTACTAAAGAGATCCCTGCTCACATGGTGAAGGGATACTATATAGATCCACGTGACGCTAATGGTGAGGTGCCGTTCTAATGATTGAAGCAACATATGTAAATCACATGGGTAATGATTTGTCAGTGGTTAATGCTGCAAGGGTTAGCTTTGGTAAAGAATCACAATGGTCTGTCTTTTCTGATAATATACTAGAAGATAGAGATCGTAAGCTGATCCACTATTTAGCCGAGCATAAACACTTCTCTCCTTTTGGACATTGCTTTGCGTCATTCCACATAAAGGCACCTATCTTTGTGGCTAGGCAGTTGGTTAAGCACAAGTTCCTACGCTGGAATGAGATCAGCCGTAGGTATGTGGATAGTAAGCCTGAGTTCTATGAGCCTGACGAGTGGCGTGGTAGGTCAGAAGATAAGAAGCAGGGCAGTGATGGTGTTGTTCAGGTCTACATGGATCAGGGTATGCAGTGGTACAGACAGTTTGTTGCATACGAGAACCTAATTAACAATGGAGTATGCCCAGAACAAGCACGTATGGTACTACCACAGTCAATGATGACTGAGTGGTACTGGTCAGGTAGCCTTGACGCCTTCGCTGATATGTGCAATCTTAGGTGTGCAGGTGATACACAGCTAGAGACTAGGCTAGTAGCAAATAAAATCTGTAACAGCATGAAGGAGTTATTTCCTACATCATGGTTTGCTTTGAGATTGGAGAAGTAGAATGGGTATGGCAGGTGAGATAGAGAACTTACAGATGGCGATAGCACTTAAAGAAGAAGAACTATTTGCTCTAGCTAAAGAGATAGCTGACTTAGAAAATAAATTAGAGGAGTTACAAAAATGTGGGCCTTAGTGTGGTTAGAACTAATCAGTGGTCAGAGCTTGGAGTACTATCACATAGATAGTTACACTACGTATGAACAGTGCGAGGTACAAAGAAAGCTGGCTGAAGTAATGATAACTCACAACGGCATAGGTGTCGTATGTTTAGATGTAACAGGAGGATAATATGTGGGCAGTAATGTTTGAGATAGAAGGTGGAGAGTTGGCATACGATACAGGCAAAAAGGTTTTTACTAATTATGATGAGCCTTTAATTTTTTCTGACAAAGAAGAGGCTATGTCCCAAGCAAAGAATTGGAACACAGGTATTGTTGTGCCATACATAAGACCAATGTCAGATGAAGAGAGACAGCAATCAAAGGTAAGAGGAAAGTGGACATAATGTTTACAGTTGAATTTGAATCAGATGCATCTGTAGTTACTACACTGGATCACTCTGGCCTCTTTGAAGATGTCGAGATGGTCATTGCAGATAATGGCATCGTATACATACGCCAGTTTGATGAGGGGATGGATGATTATCAGATGTTATACATGAGTTTACAACAGTTCACTGACATAATTACTTCTTACAGAACTCCTGAGGGTATGTATAAAGTAGTACCAAAGGAGAATATTAAATGATGGAACTAGCCCTGATAAGAACTCTTATGAACAAGGAGTTCTATGATAACAACAAGGGTATACGATGCCCGGATGAGTTGTTCAGTAAGGATGTGCGTAAGATCAAGCAGACACTAGACTACGCAATGAATACTTATGAGCGTACACTCACTACCTCTGAGCTTGAGGCTTTGTTCTTTGCTAACAACAGCACAATGACTACGGCAAACAAGCAGGTCTACAATGATCTATTCAAGCGTGTGTCACGTGAGGAATCAATGAACAAAGAGATAGCTAGTGAGGTACTATCTAAATTATTTCAGCAGGTACTAGGTAACAAGCTTGCCAACATAGGGTTCGACTACGTTAATGGATCACTTGATAGCCTTGAGCCTGTACGTAATCTATTGCAGACGTATCAGGATGACTTCACCCCTAACCTTAAGCTTGAGTTCGGTAACATAGATATAGATCACCTACTCAAGGCCAATGACATTCAGTCGCAATGGAAGTTCAACATCCCTAGCTTAGGTAGGAACGTTGAGGGTATCAGTGGTGGTCACTTGATCATCGTAGGCGCACGCCCTAACACAGGCAAGACATCCTTCCACGCATCCTTGATAGGTTCACCGGGTGGCTTTGCTTCGCAGGGTGCCAAGTGTCTGGTGCTTTGTAATGAAGAGGCATACGAGAGAGTAGGCGCACGCTACCTAAGTGCAGCAACATCCCTATCTATGGAAGAGGTCAAGGGTAACTACGCCTTAGCTGCCTCACGCTATGAGCCAGTGCGTAAGCAGATAGAACTGTATGATAGTACAGGTAAGGACATGGGATGGGTTGAGGCTATCATCAAGGCATACAAGCCTGACATCGTGGTATTAGATATGGGTGATAAGTTTGCTGTTAAGAACAGCGACAAGTCAGATGTCTATCTCAAGAACGCAGCTATCCATGCACGCAACATAGCTAAGCAGTACGACTGCGCTATCATATGGATGTCACAGCTATCAGCTGATGCTGAAGGTAAGATCAATGTAGATCAGTCTATGCTGGAAGGTAGTAAGACAGGCAAGGCAGCTGAAGCAGACCTGATGGTGTTAATCTCTAAGAACCCTGTACTAGAGGCAACAGAAGATGACACAGTTGATTCACAAAGGTACTTGATTATTGCAAAGAATAAGCTTAAAGGTGGATGGCACGGTAAGATAACGTGTGAGTTAGATGGAGCTAGGGCACAGTACTTAGCATAGATAGGAGCGACAATGGAATTAGTTCTTGATGTAGAGAATACTGTCACACACAGGGGTGGCAAGATGCACCTAGATCCTTTTGAGGAAACCAATAAGCTTGTGCAAGTGGGTGTACAAGAAGTTATATCAGGCAGTCAGGACATCTATAACTTTGATCACGTTGAAGCTCATGACTATGATGGGTCACAGGCTAAGCAGCTACAAACTAAGTTGGATGCAGCAACCTTATTGATACTGCACAATGCACAGCATGACATGCCGTGGCTATGGGAGAGTGGCTTCAAGTATAGTGGTGCTATATACGACACTATGTTAGCTGAATACGTCTTGATGAGAGGCAACCACATGGAGATAACCCCTACTGGTTCCTTCAAGAAGAAGTCTATTAGCTTAGCTAACTGTGCGTTGCGCCGTAACCTAGACTTCCAGAAGGATGACACACTAAAGACTTACTTCAAGGAAGGTTACAACACTAACGAGATACCTTTGAAAGAGCTTACGTACTACCTACAGTGTGACCTATCCACCACACGTGCATTGTATGTTGCACTACAAGAAGACTACGCTAAGCCTGACTCAGAATCACTGATCAACATACGTGACATCACGTTCAAGGTATGCCTGAGTCTATCCCGTATGTATTCATCAGGCCTCAAGGTTGACTTGAAGGCTCTGGAATCTGTGCGTACTGAGTTTGAGACAGAGAAGGCTGACATAGAGGTGAGGCTACAGACTAAGGTACGCAAGCTTATGGGTGATACTCCTATCAACCTTAACAGCCCTGAGCAAATGTCACAGGTTGTGTTCTCACGCAGTATGACTAACAAGAAAGAGTGGGCTGGGCTGTTCGACTTCACTAAGACAGACAAAGAGTACAGAGATGCAGTGCTTGCTAACAGTACGCAAGTCCGTAAGACTACTGCGTTTACCTGCCCTACCTGTGCAGGACAATGCAAGACCTATAAAGTAAGGAAGGATGGCACAAAGTATGCCAGACCTAACAAATGTAAGGATTGTGATGCTAGAGGCTACCAACTAAGGAAGTCTAATGAGTTAGCTGGGCTAGGCTTTATGCCACCCAATAAGAAATGGGTTAGTGCCAATGGCTTTAGTACAGGTAAGGATAATCTTTCTACCCTCATGACTACAGCTAAGGCTAACAACATGGATAGTGCCTTGGATTTCCTTAAGGATCTCAAACGTCTATCAGCTATATCAAGCTACCTAGCCTCATTCGTTGAGGGTATATCTGTCTTCACAAAGAAGGATGGATACCTTCACGTAGGCCTGACGCAGCACATCACTAGCACAGGCAGGTTCTCAGGACGCAACCCTAACATGCAGAACATGCCAAGAGGTGGTACATTCCCAGTGAAGAAGGTGTTTATATCTAGGTGGGAAGGTGGTCACATATGTGAGTGTGATTTTGCTCAGCTTGAATTTCGTGTCGCAGCCTTCTTAGCTCAAGATGCTGTTGCTATGGCTGAGATTGCATCAGGCTTTGACGTACACAGTTACACAGCTAAGGTTATCAGTGATGCAGGACAGGCAACTACCCGGCAAGAAGCTAAGGAGCACACCTTCGCACCTCTGTTCGGCGCTACTGGCTATGGACGCACACCTTCAGAGGCATCATACTACCATCACTTCATAGAGAAGTATGAGGGCATTGCAGCTTGGCACAAGAAGCTAGGCAATGAGGCAGTGCGGTATCAAAAGATTACTAACGTAGGTGGTAGGCAGTATGCCTTCCCCGGTACAGAAAGGAGGCCCAATGGGTTACCAACAAACTTTACTATGATAAAAAACTATCCGGTGCAGGGGTTTGCAACAGGAGATGTAGTACCTGTAGTACTAGTGGAGCTAGAGAGTAGGCTCATGCCTATGCGATCTACTCTGGTCAACAGTGTGCATGACTCAATGGTCATAGACATACATCCCTATGAGAAAGATCAGGTTATAGAGATCATTAACTCTATGAACATGGACTTGCATCAGATCATATACGACTACTACAAAGTCAAGATGAACGTACCTTTATTATTAGAGGCAAAGATTGGACCTAATTGGCTTGACACACAGGACGTATGAGGTTATAACTTAGTCTCTCGTAATCAATTTCATATATAAGGATTATAAATATGAATACAGAAATAGCACTTAAAGTAGAAGGCATGTCTCTTGCAGAGGCAATGGGCATTAGCACTGGAGGAACTACTACCTCTCAGTCTTCCTTAGCACGAGTGAATCAGATACACTCAGCACTAACCGAAACAGATGCCGAAGGTGATGAGCACATCAAGATTCCAGTAGGAGCCTACAAGGTAACGTTGTCAGATGGGGAAGTTGTTTACAGTAAGACAATCTCTACACGCATCTTCTCACAGCGACATCAGTGGCAACGATGGGATGCTGATGCAAAGTCTATGCATAAGACACTACTATCAACTAGCCTTAACGTAGACCTTAAGGATACTACAGGTAGGTTTAACCTTGGGCGTCCGTCAGGATACATCAAAGACTTTCAGTCATTGCCTGAGGAGATGAAGACAATCATCCGTGGCGTGAAGCGGGTTCGTGTGTTGTTGGGTGTGCTTACATTAGACAAGCCTACTGATGACAAAGGCGTTGCTATCAAGGGTCTAGATGCAGAGATACCATTCGTAATGGACGTTAAGAACAATGAGTCCATGAAGGCTATGGATGCAGCTATCAGTCAGATCATTAACAAGAAGCTGACTCCTGTTGAGCATACCCTTAAGCTGGGTAGTGCAAAGCGTGACCTACCTTCTGGTGGTAAGTATGCTATCATCGTTCCTTCCTTAGGTGAGCAGGTATCTTATGGTTCTGATGACAGTAAGATCCTTCAAGACTTTATTGATTGGATCTCTGGCACTAACAGTTGGATAGAGGGCAAGCATAAGGAAGCAGCAGTTGGTAACATCTCAGATGCAGATGCAAAGATTGTAGGCTCTATCGTAGAAGTGCGAGAGTTTGAGGGATGATACACCCAGCTGAGCTATCAGTACACGCATTCTTGCGGTCAGCTATTAATGGCAAGGCAAGTATGAGTGATGAGATAATACAAGGAGTAGCCACTGATGTGGCTGCTGCTCTCAACAAGCAGTTCAATGGTGGGCCACGTGATGAGTTTCGTTTGCGTATGTCTAACATTGGGCGTCCTAGATGTCAGCTGTGGTTCTCTAAGAACAACCCAGACACTGACGTTCAGAAGCCTACATCATTCATGTTGAACATGTTGATGGGTGATTGGACTGAGGCTATGTTCAAGGGTGTACTACGTGCAGCTGGCGTAGAGTTTGGTGATAACGATAAGGTTACTCTAAAGGTAGGTGATGTCGCTATCAATGGCGAGTATGACATGGTGTTGGATGGTAAGGTAGACGATGTTAAATCAACTACACCTTACGGTTACGACAACAAGTTTGCTAGTTATGATTCCTTAGCTTACTCTGATGACTTTGGCTATGTATCCCAGCTTATAGGTTATGCTGTGGCTGCAGACAAAGGTGTCGGTGGTTGGTGGGTGGTCAACAAAGTGAATGGTCAATTCAAATATGTCTCAGCTGAGACAGCTAATGTAGAGGAGGTAATGGAAACTATCAAAGGCACAGTCGACTACATCAATAACGATGAACCCTTTGAGAGATGCTTTGAAGCTGAACCAGAAACGTTCAGGAAGAAAGCAAGCGGCAACATGAAGCTATGCAAGACATGCTCATGGTGTGACCACAAGAAGAAGTGTTGGCCTGAGCTACAAGAACTACCATCTAAGGTTTACTCAGGATCAAAACTACCCCCCGTAATAGAATACGTTTACGTAGAAGGATAAACAAACATGGCTAAGGTTACACTAGACGATATAGAATATGATACAGAAGACTTTACGGAGAAGGAAACTTCTTTGCTAAAGGAGATTCAGTACAATGGATCTATCAAGCAAGAACTAGAATACAAGTGGAGGTGTGTGTCAAACTCAGGAGATAGTTTACTCAAACAACTTAAAGACTCCTTGTCTAGCAGCACAGTTCCTGACAATGAAGCCGCCTAAACGGTATCACGCTAAAGGTAAGTACAAGAGTGGTCTTGAAAAAAGTACTGCTCTTGTACTAGCCGGGTGTCAAAAGGCTGTACGTTATGAGCAGCTGAAGATAGAGTGGGAAGACTTACGCTATCGCACTTACACGCCTGACTTCCAGTTAGATAACGGGATACTAATTGAAACAAAAGGGTTGTTTGATTCAGAAGATAGAAACAAACACATAGAAGTTCGCAGCCAGCACCCAGAGTTAGACATTAGGTTTGTATTTAGCAATGCCAAGGCCAAGCTTTACAAAGGTTCTAAGTCTAGATACTATGAGTGGTGTAACAAGAATGATTTTCTATGGGCAAACAGAGTCATACCTGAGGAGTGGCTTAAGGAGAAAGGTTCTATCATTAAGACAAGTCGCATTCCACTAAAGACAGAGAGAAGGAAGTAACATGCCCTATGAGTTAGAAGATGATGAGGTTGCTTTTATTATAAAACCTACAAGCATTGACAACCTAGAAGATTGGGATGGTACTGTAAGTACAGGTATTGCAGTAGGTGATAACTTCTGTTACTCTGAGGATGTTCTTCAAGACTTAGTTTATGTAGCTACCTTGTGTAGTGCTTTCTTAGACTTGATGGAGAAAGATGATGAACTAATGGATCGGGTTGCTGAACACCGACATAAGATACTAATGGAAGAAATTAGTAGGCGCTCTAAGAGAGATAAGGCTTTACAAGGGGGCGGTGGTGAGGTAATAAACTTTAACGCTTATACAAAAACAAAGGGTAACGCATGACTAAGTTTGATCCAGTAGATCACCCAGCCCATTACAACATGGGTGGTATAGAATGTATTGATTACATCAAGCAGGTACTAGGCTTGGAGGGGTTCATTGCATACTGTCATGGTAACATGATTAAGTATCAGCATCGTTATGGTTTCAAACAAAAGCCTGTTGAAGATATGAAGAAGGCTGCATGGTACTTAAGTAAAATGAATGAAGCACTAGCGGAGAAGCACAGATGAAGGTTAAGACTTTTAGTGTTACGTTCTTGCTTCAGATTGATGAGGCCAATAACATCTTAGGCTCGTATGAAGACGCACATACTGAAGATGTTAGTGATCTTGTAACCGATACGTTCTATGACATAGATGATGTTTCTGTTCAGAATATTTTAGTAAAGGAAAGACGCATATGATTACAGAAAAAGATGTAGCAGACCTGAGATACTATGATAAGTTTAAAGAGGATGGTACACCTCAGAATGAGTTAGCTGCTTATTCACAATGGGCTGAAGGCCTAGTACTAACTAAAGGATACACTAGGCTATTAGAAAATATACTAGGTATCGTAGGAGAAGCAGGTGAAGTAGCAGAGAAATTAAAAAAGAGTTTACGGGATGGCGCTACCTTTGATAAAGAAGGGGTAAAGCTGGAGTTAGGAGATGTCTTGTACTACATAGCTATCACTGCTAATGGTATAGGTAGTAACTTGCAAGAGATTGCAGAGCTTAATATAAAAAAACTAAACAGCCGCAAAGAACGTGGTGTGTTACAGGGATCAGGGGACAACAGATGAGTAACTATCTACCAACAGACTACCAATCATTTATACACAAGTCCCGCTATGCACGATGGCTAGACAAGGAAGGAAGGCGTGAGACTTGGGGCGAGACAGTATCACGGTACATGGAAAACATTGTACATCCTGTAGCTGGTAAAGATTCGTACATCAAGGAGATTGAAGAGGCTATCTTATCACTAGAGGTAATGCCTTCTATGCGTAGCCTTATGACTGCAGGCCCAGCCGCAGCACGAGACAACATTAGTATGTACAACTGCTCTTACATAGCTATAGATAACATCGTAGCCTTTGATGAAGCTATGCACGTTCTTATGTGTGGCACAGGTGTAGGCT
>Ga0209815_1001600_pt1 | contig 14668 bp, 15 predicted proteins | sample CoawatmetaG00DNA_FD_187507 | JGI IMG/M metagenome (GOLD analysis project Ga0209815, IMG submission 187507) | Marine microbial communities from the West Antarctic Peninsula - Coastal water metaG002-DNA (SPAdes) (version 2) | ecosystem: Environmental > Aquatic > Marine > Coastal ...
TTTATGAACCACCATTTCTCCATCAGTTCCAAGACCATCGCTTATATATTTTAAGATCACAGTTTTACCGGATATATTAGATGAAAAATGGATTAATCCACTTAAGTTATCTATGTAGTATGTTCCGTTTGTCTGAGCCATAGCTGGATCAACGCCGTACCTTTGACCTATATTTAGATCGTATATATCTGTATCGTGGTTGTAGCCATTACCATCACCAGTACTATTAGATGTATCAGAACTAAAAGAATCCCAAGTTGTAGAATTTCCAGGTGTTGATATAAACGTTACTTCAGTATTAGTAGGTACTATACTAGTTACTTCTGATGGATTCGATGTTGTTATAACACCGTTCGCAGCATCAACATTAACAACAGTTGTTCCTATGGGAAAATCGTAGTTAGCCACGATCATTCCTACTTCTATATTTGATACATCTGTATTAGGTAATTGAGTTATTTTATCGTCAACTGGTCCCCAAGTACAGTTTTCTAAAATATAAACAGATTCTTCTTCAACTAGTATAGATCCATCTGGATTAGTGAAGTGCAAGGTTTCATCTCCAGTATAAGTAACTGGATGATCAGTTCCTGTTACTCCAGGCATGTCAGCTAAATGTATTGTAGTAACACTGTTAGCATTAGACGTGTGACCAACCACAGTGTCATTTGGTATATTAGGCCCAGTAACAACCATTCCAACTAATATATTTTTATATTCTGCATCTAAAACTACTATATGTTCAGATCCAGGAGTTTCGTCTAAAGTTCCAACAGCTGTTAAAGCATATTCGCCGTCTGAATTCTGTAATATTGGGGTTGGATTGGAAGTGTGTTTTGTGGGATATAATGGATGTTCAATACCATTTCCGTCTACCCAACATACTTTAGTGTAGTTAACGTAATCTTGGGGTAGTACCATCGTGTTTGATGGTGGAAGTGTGATTTCTTGTGATTTTATAGATTTAAAAGTATCGAACGATAACTCTTGAATAGCTCGTTGAGCGTGAAAAGCAATATCAGTTCTTTTTACCTTAGATATTATTTTACCTTCACCAACATAAGCTACAGTAAAGTTAGTTATTATGTGTTCTAAAGACACGAATTGATAACCACCAAAATCATTTCCGTCGTAATAATCTTGCTGCGTTTGATTTAATAATGCCATTTATTTTATTGTTTTTCTTGTTGAGTATTTTTCATATCTTCACTTGCCGCTAATTGTAGTAAGTCTTGATCTTTAAGTGTAAACCCTGCTAATGTCAATATTTTTAAAACTAGTTCCGTTTCTTCAGATGGATGTAAGTCAAAGTCTTGTCCTGCCGCACCGTTATACAGAGCCTTGCCTCCAACAACGGTATAGGTCCAATTTACTTCTCTAGGTGATTGGATATAATCTATATCTGCTTCTGTTAACAAGGGAACACCAGTTGCATCAACATCAAATCCACTTATTTGAATCGTACTATTCACTCTATCAACTATGTAGATAGGTCTAGTAGCTGTTGGTGCAGTTAAAGGACTGTTTAAAAACATTCTAAAGTCTTTTTTGCTAACACTTTCCATTATTATATTACCGGATCTAACACTCGATAATCTATAAAGCGTCCCTAATGAAGCTAAGTTACCCGCAACAATATTTTCATCCAATGGACTAACAATCAAAAGTAGAGTTTGAGTTGTTTCAAATATACCTATTTTTTCTTCTAACATATCCACCATGTCCGCGTGAACAGTATCGTTACCAGGTGTTCTTCTAAATTGATTTAAGTCGTAGAAGTATTGCTCAAATATATCCATCTGAGCTTGGTTAGCTAAAATGTTGAATTCTTGAGGGGTTATATATCCTCTTTGTTCTTTATTCGCAAGAGTTAACACTCTTTGATATATTCTATCTACGTTTATCATAATATTTTTTTATTGTAGTTAACGATCGCCCCGTAGGGCGACCGCATCTACAGTTTGATTAATTATTTAATCTTTTTTCTATATTGGAGTAAATCTCCATTCCTTCATCAGTCTTAAACCAATGTGCTAAAGCAGTGTAAGGATGCTCATCAAATGGTATTGTCATTAACTTTCTACCATTAGAACCCCACATGAAGTTTCTTTGATCAGAAGATAATCTTAAAATACCAGCTTCAACAGCTTTGATACCGAAGTTTCTTAGCATTACGTTTTCGTCATCAGCTAACTCTAAGAACAACTTAGGATTGTTTCTTGCAAATACTAGTAAATCTCTTTTAAGTTCTTTAGAACTCAAGTTAGATACCTTAGTTCCCATCTCTACACGCATAATAGCTTCTGCCATATCTATGTCTATATTCCTAGCTGCAATCAAAGCATCAACTTGCATATCTAAAACTTCGATTTCATCAGCAGCTAAAGCAGCTGGCTTGTATTCTTCGTAAATTGTATCTTGATGAGGGTGATACAAAGATAATAGTTTTTGTAAAACGGTTTGTTCTTTCGGAACATATAGGTTTCCAGATCTAAAAACAATATGCTCTAACCTTTGATCGCCTTTCATTTCATCAACAAAAGAAGTTCTTTGGTTTTGACAATACTTAAGTTCTCTTTCATACCCTTTCTCTTCATCAAAATAATAAATATCTGTTGCTTTTATTGATCTTGATAGTGGTCTTTTACCACCCTTTAATTTGTACAACCTATCTTTAACTTCCCATTCGTTAACAGGTTTTAATCTTTCTCTTGGAACCTCGACTTCCATAAAGTCATTTACAGTTTCCATAATTTCTTGTTCAGTTACAGTTTCTTCTACTGCAACCGGTTTTGTTGTGTTAGCTTTTTTAGCCATAATATAATATAATATAAATTAATAAAAATAAAGTACCGAGGCCGAAGCCCCGGTTCTTTAATATAAATAAATGCTTATTTCATTAACATGAAATTGTTAGCACCTTGTGTAACTAAACATCTCTCTGATAACATGTGGATTTGCATTGCATCTAAAGCAGATGTAGCAGCTCCAACAGAACCAGTAACCCAAGTTTTCATTCTTCTATCGTCCATTTGAGAAGCTCTGTATCGAACGTGTAAGAATGGTCTCTTAAGATTTTTACCTAACATTTGGTCATAAACAGTTGAAGTTCCAGCAGGAACAATAACTCCTCTAATCGCATTAGCAGCATTAGCAGCGTTAATACCACCTCTTGTCGCTAAATCATTTAAGTATCTGAAGTCAGACTTGTAGAAGTCATAAGAACCTCTTCTGAATCCTGAGAAACCTAAATTAAGCGCCATACCTTCAGAGTTTTGGAATACTCCATAAGAAGTACCACCAGCACCGTAAGAATTCATAGAAGCTAACATGTCATCCATTGCTAACGAAGTAGCTCTGTTTACAAATAACATATTCTCTTCAATAGCACCTTGCTTGTCAAACTCAGCTAAGATAGCGTCAAATTCAGCTAAATCAGTAGCAGCGTTAACTCCAGTAATACCTGAAGTTAAGTTACCTCTATCTTCGATAGCAGCAAATAATCCTTCAGTACCAACGTTTCCAGCGCCAGCAGCTGATCCAGAGATAACATCTGTTCCATCAATTCCAGAAGCAACTAAGTTTAACTGTCCCTCTAACATTGACATCTCTAAGTAATCGTTAAATCTAGCTCTTGTATCAGCTTCAGCTTTCAAGTACCATAAGTAACCTGCAGATCCGTCTTCAGAAGAAGTCTCAACCCAACCAACTCTAGCAGTATCAGAACCTGACACTTCAAAGTAATCTTTCATGATAATTGGTTTGTTAGAGAAAGTCTTGAACGAAGGTTGGTTAGCACCTCTTGAATCAGTAGAAGTAGAACCATCAGCAGCGTTGTAACTGTCACCTTTTCCGTATTCAGAACCATAAACTAATATAGTTGTATCTTCTGTTCCACCTGTAGTAGTTAAACCAGCAGTATTCAATGAAGCAAAGTCATAAGGTTGTACGTCAATAACACTTGCTGTATCAGTAGCTGTCACTAGACATCTAACAACTCCTTGAGAATTTGCTACTAAAACTGTATCATTAACTCTAATACCGTGGTCAGCACCAATGTCATTTCCATCGATATCAACTTCAATTTCAATTTCACCTCCAGATGCTGTACCACCAGCATTACTATTAACATGTCCTTTGTAAGATAAATGTAATCTACCTTGTTCTGACCAAATAACTTGATCAGCAGCCATAGGCTCTTCAGCTCCTACTTGTGAAAGAAATCCTGAGATAGTTCTCGGTCCGAAAACTTCAGCTTCTTTTTCCATAAGATCTGGTAAATATTGTTGAGCCCAACCCATATCTGTGTTGAAATCTAAGTAATTTGTAGCTAATGCCATTGGCTTTGAAGCCGGCGTGCTATTCAAATTAGTTGTGTTCGTAATCATAATTTTTAATTTTTAAATTTATTTTTTGTTTTTAATTTTAAACTTGAAATCAGGGCCGTCGTCATTTAATGCTCTTGCCGAAAATCCGCTGGTATTCACGTTTTCAACGTGTCCTTGCCTAGGATCCATGCTTACATTCTTAGATTTAGCAATACTGTCTTTTAAAGCATCAGTCTTACCTTGTTCGTAGAAATGGTTAGCAATTTGATCTGGATTCATAGCTGTAAAAAGCCCTTTGTGGTAACCCTCAGCATCTGACATTGTATTGTCTTCGTTTAGAAACTTTCCTATGAAGTTATTAATATCACCTTGCTTTGTTTTAACACCATCAATATCCTTAACGTTAAATCTAAATCTTTTTTCTCCAACTTTATATTCAAAACCTTTGAACTTGTTGCCGAAAACCTTTTCAGTTTTTTGTTTAAATACCTTTGATAATTTACTACTTGACTCTGATTCCTTTGTGTACCTGTCGAATAATTCCATCGCTTTCTGTTGGTCTCCAGTGAGCTTACTTCCAGCTTTGATATCTTCGTAATATTTGGATTTTGCACTCTCCATGTGTAGCTTTGCTTCGGCAACTTGCTCCTTCATCGCTAATTTTTTTCTTCTAATATTTCTATCGTCATCTAACTCTTCGTCATAAGAAAAAGCATCTTCCATAATAAAATCTACTTCGTCAGATTCTAAATGAGGTTTAGTTGCCTTGTAGTATTCTTTTAATAGAGTTTGGTTATCCATTTTGGAATAATCTTGATTAAGAGTTACGTAATCGTTTAAATCCCCACCAGTATCTTCCATAAAGCTCATTAACTTTTGGATATTTTCAGGAAGTTCAGTACCACTTTCTATCGATTCAGCTATAGCTTCTTCTACGATTTCAGCTACTTCTTCTATTTGTTCTTCGTTTGTTATCTCTTCTACGATTGGAACTTCTGCGGTTTCTGTCACCGCTTCTACGGGTTGTTCAATAATCTCTTCAACAACCGTTTCTTTAACTGGTGTTTCTTTGACTTCTTTAACTTCTTCTTGTGGTTCTACTAATTCAGCCTTAGTTATAGTTTGCTCTTCAACTATAGGTTTCATTTTCATTGTTTCTTTTACTTTCGTAACGTTACCCTTAGGTTCGTTAACTTTTGGAGCCTCTTCGGCTACCGCTTCTTTTTTCTTTGTTGCCATAATATAATATAATAATAGTTAATAATTTGTTACCTCGGACCAAAGTCTGACATGTCGCCAACAGTATCCCCACTTAATGTATCATTACCTGATGATTCAAAGTTTTTAGGTGGTTTGTTGTTTTTTCTTTGATCTATAAGCTCACTTTGTTGTGAAGCTTGTATTTTTGTTCTTTTATCTTTACGATCTTCTTTTTCTTTTTCTCCTTGAGATTTGCTATCTGTTTCACCACCTCTTAATTGCATGTTATATTGAAACTCTTGTTCCATTAACATTTTCTTTATTTCAGCTTCTTGGTATAACTTCTGTATCTCAAGTCTATTCTTAGCTTCTTCTATAGATATAGTGGTACTAGCAAGGCTTTGTTGTTTCTTCATTTCCATTTCAGCGGCAGCTTGTTGAGTCTGTATATTAGACTGAGCCTGAGCTTGCATATTCTCTTGTTGGGTTTTTTGATCTCTTTGTATCTTTTTCTTTCTCTTGATCTTCAACAACTGGTTTGCTAATTTAACATTTTTAATATCTCTTAAATCAATAGCATCTTCAAGGTCGATACTTTGTTGAGATAACGCTACTTGAACGTTTTGCTCTAGTATAGCTTTCTCCTCTTCATCTGGAGATAATTCGATAAATATACCAAAGTCATATAAATGTAACTGTGTCATCTCTTGTAAAGTAGCCACGTTGTGAGCCCCTATTTTTTGTATAAAAGCTTCTTTTGTTGGGGAGTACTCTATGATATCAGATATTCTAAGTGACAAAGCTTCTGCTACCTCTTGAGTTAAAAATAACCCACCTTGTAGTATATGTCTTGTAGCTGTGTTACTATTTGCTGCTGCCATTTTCTGAACTCCAACTAGAGCTCTTTCGTCTGGCTTAGCAGCATCTCTTGCTTCGTTTAATCCCGTGGCATCTCGTATCATTTGTAAATAATAATTGTAGTTACCTACAAGAACTTGCATTTTATTTCCTCCAGATCCTGATGTTATTTCTTGAATAGGTATCTTACCTGGATTCATATCACCCTCAGAAGTAAAACTTCTACCAATAACAGAACCTGTTTGGAAGAACATATTTAAAGCTTCTTGTGGAGAGTAAGTTGTTCCGTTACCTAAATCGATCTCTGCAAGACCATCAGCATCTAAGTAAACACCATCTGGTACCATTCTCGATAATACTTGTTGTAGTTTTAAATGAGTTAACTGAATCATATCTGCAAAACCAGTTATTCTGCTAACTAAAGACTCTATCCTACCCTCGTACATTCTTGGTGCGCATATAGCGTAGTTCATCTTAACCTTAGTATAATCACTTTTAGGTCTCATCATGTTTTTAGCGATCTCCCACTTAAGTAGTTTTTTTGTACCTAAAACTAAAGCTCCATCGTACAAGCATTCAACTTTTCTAGACTCTACATGGAAATTAGAACTCTCCTGTGGTTTAAAGTTGTCATCTTTTTTTATAGCTTTATCTGCTCCTGATGCTGTTTGTTTTATTTTGTAAACCTCACTCATGTAGGTTTTATAGTTAAAATATAACACCTCAACTTTGTTGCTATCAGTCTCTCTCTCTCCACGACGTAACTTACTGTTATTGCCGGAAACCTCTTTTAAATCTTCTTGTGTTAAGTGTGGGAATTGTTTTATAAGCTCGTTAAGAGGTACTGTTTTAACTTCTCCAACGTAGTATATGTCTTCAAAATAAGGGGAGTCTGTGTGAGAGTAAACTAAATTAGCTGGATCAACATAATCAATAACAACACCTTCAGAGGTGTTAAAGGAACTCTTTACAGCTCCTATACCTAATATAGTAATATCAGAGTAAAATCTTTTCGTGATAAGATCGTATCTATTGCCCTCCATTAAGGTACGTAGAGCTTGTTCTTCTGCAATCTCCACAGCTTGCTTGTAGTTTAATTGCATGTGAAGATCTAACTCTTCTTGAGAGTCTGGTAGTAAATCTGGACTTTTGTTAAACAAATCCATACCAAACTTTTCTTTAACAAACATTTTAAGATCTTTAGTTCTCATGTCTTCCATGATCTTATCCATGTACTGAGTTCTTTTACTTACACCAAACGGATCTTGAGAGTATACTTTTATATCGTAAAGTCTATCCGCGATTCCATTTACCACAATATCAACGAACTTAGGTATAATTGGAACTGGTTTCCAATCTAAGTTTAAGTAGCTTAAGTCACCGTTTATAGATAACTCATCTTTATATTTTTGGATTGATTGTTCTCCACGAGCGTATAATCTTAAGTTGTGGAAGTTGTTTCTGTTATGGACGTATCTATTAGAATGGTTATCATTATCAAACCACTCCCCCTCTATAGCTTGCGCCACTTTGAGCCCGTACTCATAGCTTATTTTTTCTGCATCACTAACTACTTGGTTTGGAAATTGCCTCATATTAATTTTTTATTATCTTTGAAGCACCACCGTTATTGGAATACTTGGCTATGCTTATGTTTAATTTTGGTTTTTCTATTTTAGCGTTAGGTCTATATAAGTTCCTATTGCAAGCCATAATGGCTAATCCAGAGCTAATAGATGCATCAAACTTAGTTCTTTTGTTTATATCAAATCTTGCCCAGTCATTCAACGTTTCGTTAAAGTATACGTTTCCATAAACCCCGTCTTCTAAATGACCTACATAGTTCTGTATGTACATCTCGATAGCGGCTGCGTGAGCCTGTTTTATATCTTCACTTGAATTAGGTATTCCACCTATTTCCTTCTCTGTCACTGATAGTTTGTTCCAAAGCTTGTCTGGTCTATTCATAGAGTAACCTCTATATCCTCTTCTTCTTAAATGGTACAACAATCTAGGTTTGTTATTCTCACAAAGTAATGGCATTCCGTAAAACACCAAAGCCATTAAAACATCTTCGAAAAATATCTCAGCTGTTGGAGGTCTTGCTACGTACTCTAAGAACATATGATTAGGTGGGCAATCTTCCATGCTAAACTTTGTTAGTCCATGAAGCGCTCCGTTTGATCCTTTTCCATCAACTGTCCCACTAATATCATAACTATCACAACCAAAAGCCCCCATGTGTTCATTAGCAGGATATCGTACGCCATTTTTTTGTATTATTTTGTTTTGTTGATTTGGCGGTGGAAACCAACTTACTTTGAATCTTCCCTTTGGATCTGGGTAGAATATAACTTGTGTATCTTTTATTCCATTAACCCATTGAAAGTTTCCTACTGATACCGCGGAAGAGTTACCTACTCCCTCATTGTAATCTATCTGTTCGTATATTTTAACTAGATTAAAAATACTGTTTTTAGCTTCGTCTCTAAAAGCATGTTCTGTTGTTCTTGGAAACTGTCTGTAGAATTCATTTAAACCATCTTGATCAGACTTTAGTCCTTCTGCTTCATTTTCCCAATGCTCTATTATTCCAATATCTATTAATTCACCATCCGGTCCGAAGACATCATGATCTGGACTATCGAAGACTGGATACCCGTACTCATCAATAAATCCTTCATAGTTCCATTCCATTGGGATAAAAAGAGAATATAAACCAGACTTTGTTTGTCCATTCTTATTTCTTGAGGTAACATCTGATGCATTGTATAGTTTTTTAAAGTTTTCCCCACCTTTATCTAAGGAGTTGGAAGTTGATCCCATCATACATTTCCCTACTATTCTACTACCTAGTCTTAAACAAGTCTTCGTAACTCTCCAGTTGTTTAATATATTATCAGGTCTTTCCCACTTACCACTTTCATCGTGAACTAATAATGCTAACTTCTCTCCATCATAGCTGTTATCTCCAGTGTTTTTCCAATCTATAGTTGTATCTAGACCTTTTATTTCTTCTAGTTTCTCATTCGCCGTAATCTTCTTTCTCGTAAACTTACTAGCGGGTACACGATAAGCAAGCTCGGATTTTGGACGATCCATACCGTCTTGTACAGGTTTAAAAAAGAACGGATAGTTAATTGATATAGGTACAACTTTATCTGTAAACATTTTTTTTGCATCTGCACCTGATTTTGAAAGGATACCATATCTACTATCACTTGATATAGTAGCCAAGTTAACTGTTTCTGCGCTCGACATGAAAGAAAATCCAGATCTACGATTCTTAAGGTAGCATATTCCGTAACATCTTTTATCAGCCTTACAAGCTTCCCAGTATATATAAAACAATCTATTTGCTTCTCTGTAATCTGGAGCTCCAACATCTATTTTACTCCATTGTAAATACATGTAGTGAGTTCCTGTAATCCAAGTGGGTTTTCCATTATTAGTAAACCAGAATCCCTCCTCTCTTCTTTTAAACTCTTCATCTATGTAATCAAACCACTGTTCTTTTTGATCTTCAGGATAAGCTCTCCAATCAAATATGTTCTTGATCCTCTCTAGCTCCTTAGGATACTCCTGTTTGATCCATTTGTTTTTAGGATGCTTATACACGTCTTTCGGTGGTTTAGGTAATCCTATGACTAGATCTTGTATCTCTATGATCTCACCTATAACACCGTTGTGTGATAACACAATTAAGTCGTGTTCTTTGTTATAACCATACTTCCATTTCTTACCTCGGTTCATACGGGTAATAGTGGTATTCTTTATAGGCTCTACTATATTGACTAAGCTTTGACTGTACATTATTTAGACCTACCTTCTGCGAATCCTTTAAAGACCTTTTCTTTTTTATCCTCAGGTGACTTACCTTCTAGTAAGTTCTCTTCTTCTTGAATTCTATTAAGTATTTCAAATGCATCAAATATTGCTAGCTTTTTAGTAGCTGCGGCATTCTTTAATCTATCTGCTGATATATCTTCTTTCGAATCTACAATTGCTTCTTTAGCAACTTTAATCAGTTCCTCAACCGCTATGTGCCCAGCTAGGATTATACTCTTCTTCGTTTCCTTGATATTCATATTTAATTGTAATAAATTGGGTCAAAACTCTATATAAACGTTCTCCATCTATAATAAACTCGTATGTTGAAAATGGGGTGAATCCGACCAAATCACCTTTCTCGTAAGTACCATCAGTATGTTTAACTATACCTATGCAAGACTCTTCTTCGTCAACTCCAAAACGTGTTCTATCTTTAATGGGTTTTACGAAACAGTAGCCCTTAGGAGTTCTCCACTCCCAGTATCTTTTGTATAAGAATATTTGATCTTCTTTTACTAGATAAGTATTTTCGTCAAAGAAACTTTTACTATTCTTCTCGTCACCTCTAACATCATGCCATCTTCTAAAAACGTTGTGGTGGGTTATAATAGTGTCTCCTGGTTGTATTTCGGATTTAAAAGCTGTAGGAACAGATTTTACAATAGCCTCTCTATTTACAAACTGATGGTTGAAAACCTCAGTATTTAAAATAAGATCTTTATCACCAACTTTTGTGGTATTGTTATATCTATTTCCTTTTGGCTCTATAACAAAGTCAAAAGGCGCTTTCATTAGTACTCTAGGTTATACTCTACAGAGACCGCCATGTTCTTGTTAAAGTCTTTCCACGGTAACACATCTTTGTTTTTCTTAATATAAATAGAATACTTATCCTTCTCTTCTATTATATCACAAATAGTATGCCCACCATACACTTCCTGACCAACGGCATAATGCATAGCGTCGTTCTTGTAGTCTTTACCTATAGTAATCTTTCTAATCAGCTTGCTCATCGTGGTTTATTTCTCCAGTGTGTATGTTGATATTATCAGTACCATACTCTTTTTTAAGCTCTCCTTGCATTGAAGCTAAGTCGCTTTGAAAAGAAGCTACATGATTCAATAAAGCGTGCTTTCTAGTTTCTAAAGATCCTACTTCCATTTGACCTCTATTAAGGTTATTTATAATCTCTTGCATTTTACTCAAATGCTCGTTGCTAATCTTAGTAAGTTTTTCACCCTTAAGTTGCTTGATTTTTTTTACTGTGTTCTTTGCCATTTTATTTAATTTAATTAATTGTTGTTATTTAACCACTCTAATAATAAAGTTCTATCACTAGAGCTTAGGGCGTCACTATAATATATAGCTTGCCTTATATTACCTCTCCATCCCGCAGTATCATCTGCAGCTGAACCAAGGTTAGATACCGTGAACGCATCTGCATCCGTGCGTGTCGCTCCACCCCATTGGTGATCGCTATAAACCGTGCTTGATCCTCCATCTACCCTCACCTCTAAAGTACCATTGCCTCCACTACGTGTAAGTACAAAGTTGTAAATAACGTCTGCTTCTAAAGCTGTACTCTCAGTGAAATCTTTTGCGGTACTTCCTCCTATCTTTGTTCTTATAACCTTACCTCCACTTTGTATTCTCCAAAAGTCCGTGCTACTATTACCAAAAAAAGCCATAGCCGTGGTAATACCCTGTAATGTACCTCTAAAAGCGTATGTGAAATTTGAGTTAACTCCCTCGACTATATTGCTCGTTAGGTCCATATATTTTCCAGAAGCAAAGTTGACAATATCACCAGTAGCAACCCATAATGGAGCGTCCGCAAACGTATCTTGAGTAGCGTGGTTACTTTGTCCAGACTGATCTAACCACCCATCAATTCTATCGCCATCAGCCATATCGCCAGCCGCTGTGCTGTGATCGATAGCTTCCTCATCCAAATCCAAATCTGCTGACACACCTGTGTTATGCCTAAACCACAAAAGACAACCAGGGAGATCTAACGGTGAAGATATACCACCACTGTAGTTTCCTGCACTTGTTACACCGTTTCCTAATCCTAACATTATTTACCGAAGTAACAGATTAATCTACCAGCTCCAGCACCGCTTAACTTAACATTAGTCCATCTACCATATATTGTAATACCTTTTGGAAGTGAATCTGAACCGTCCATTTCTAAACCTCCATAACCTTGGCCATGTTCATCGTAGAATTGTGCTGTTTGAGCTGTTGAACCTGTAGCGTAATTCGCTGCAACTAATTTATTTAAAGTTATATCAACTCCATTAACAGCAGTTACTTTATAAGGATCTGTTAAACTCCTAGGACACATAGTGGCGTGCTCAACAATCATACCTATCTTTATGTTTAACGCAGCTGAAGCTAAAGTGATATGAAAAGCATCATCACTACCGTTATCATTATGTGCATCTGCGTCTTCTACGTTACCAGTGTTGTGCGCTGCTACGTCCGTATCTATATAGGGACTTTGCAATGCCCCAGTAGTATCGTACATAACTTCTGAAGTTAACCCTAATGCAGCGTGTAAAGTTGAGTCTGCTAAAGCTGTTATAGCTACTATTACATATCCCTTAGGTGGGTATATAGCTCCAGCGCCATCAGTTATTGCACTACCAAATTGCCCAAATCCATATGCTACTTCTTGTGAATTTTGTCCCATAATTTATTTTTTTTTTGTTTTTTCTAGTGATCTACCGCCAAAATAAGCACCGATCACTGTTATTAATACTAACTGAAGTAAATCAGTCCATTTTGCTTCTACGTTAAAAGATACAACTCCAGCATCAATGAATATCATTAACACAGTTGATACCACTAGAAATACTAACACTAGTGGTCTAACGTTTTTAGACATCCATGAATCAGAAGCCATATCTGACTTCCATCTATCTGTTATAGTTTTCTCCATCTCTACTTCGTAGTTGGATACTAACTCTTTAATTTTTCTTTCAGCTTCAAGCTTTTCTTCTTTAGAAGTAGTTAGGTTGTCTACAACTCCACCTATACTACCTATTAAGTCACTAGCTCCACTTGAAAATATTTTTGTTAATATACTCATTGTTTAATTTTTATTCCCAAGGCATTTTTTCCCAAGGAAAATCCTTACTTCCTTCTGGATACCATTGGTCGTTGTATTGTATAAAACCATCTTGTCTCGCGTGAGTCTCACCATTCCAAGTTACACTGTTATCTGTGTACTTAAGTTTACCAAGCTTTAAATCTGTTTGGTGAACCATCTCGTGCATTATTACATGACGTTCCTCTTCACTTCCTGGTTGTAATTCATGACTTATAAATATAGACCCATCGTCATTAGACTCGCCCATTATACCTTTTCCTAAATCTTTACGTAGAATTGGAGTTCCTGGCACAGATGAATCAGCTTGTTTGTAACTATGCTTTGATTCGACTTGTCCTTTATTAAGTATTGGTCCACGTGATGATCCTAGTTTAAATGCCATATTTATAGTTTTTATTCATAAAGTCCCAAATCGTCTGCTCCGTAATCTCTACCTAGGTCTTTAAGTCCTTCTTTGAAAGATCCTTTTTTAACAGTGTAATAACCAAGCTTAGCAACGTCATAAGCGGCTAATGCCCACCCTAAACCTGGTATCGCTCTAGTAGCTAGTTTAGTGGCTATTTTAGTAGCTCCTTTTCCAACCGTTTTTGTAAGGACTTTTTGACCAAGTTTACTTTTCACAGCATGTGCACCTAAGTACGTAGTTCCCGCAGTACTTGCAATCGGCTCTGTTACTTTCTTACCGTAAAAATCTGTCCCTTTATTTCCATTTGTAGGTGTACTAGACGATTTTTGCTTTGTTTTACTTCCCGTTGAATTACCTGAACTCTTATTTGTAGTCGATGAAGAAGACTTTTTACCACCAACACCATAAGCCTTGTTTATTTTAGCTTGGTTAATTTTATATTCGTCAGAAGATTTATATTTTTTTCTGTCTCCTCCGTATTTAGCTTTTATTTTTTTTCTTTCTGCAACATAACTCCCTAAATTAGCGTCTTTTTGAGCTGCTCTATCATATTCCCCGCTTTTTAAAGCTGATCTATGTCCTGAGGTACCTTGTATTATTGATTTGTTTATTTCAAATGCCATATTATCTGTCTTTATCTTTTATCATATCGTCTATAGATTTATTAAAAACCTTATCTGTATATGTTTTATTATTATAAAATACACTTCTCTCTGACGTAGGTAAATCTTCTTCACCTAACAATACTCTGTATATCCTAGATATTAATTGCGAGCATCGAAATGACGTTTTAAATACTGAGTACTTTATTGTCGTTCTGTTTCTATGTCTCCAGGTTTCTATCCAACCTGCTTTTTTAAGTTTCACCCAACGATTATTATCCCAACTCATTGTGTAGGTACCATCCTTAAAACCTTGTCGTGTAAATCT
>Ga0209815_1001603_pt1 | contig 14650 bp, 10 predicted proteins | sample CoawatmetaG00DNA_FD_187507 | JGI IMG/M metagenome (GOLD analysis project Ga0209815, IMG submission 187507) | Marine microbial communities from the West Antarctic Peninsula - Coastal water metaG002-DNA (SPAdes) (version 2) | ecosystem: Environmental > Aquatic > Marine > Coastal ...
CTACGGATTTAAAAAAGTAGTTGATGAAAATGGCAAAGTAATATTTAAGCCGGCTCCAGGTAATGCAAGCTCCATGTATAACGAAATAATGTCAGGAGAATGTGCTACCCACTTAGATAAAAACCCTGATTTAACAGTAGAAGAATTAGAAGAACTCCTGTATCAACAAACTAAAAATACAACATTAGGAAAACAGGTAGCTGGGAAAAAAGGCGACACAGAATATACAAAAAAACAAGAGAAAAAGCTAAGAGGAAAAGCAAAAATAACAGCTGCTGCAGGAATAAAAAAATATAAAAATACTAAAAAAGGTATTATAGCTCTAGGTGATAAAATTGATTCTGAATCAGTAGTATCTCGTAATTATTATGGACACCAAGAGTCTAAAGACGCACAAATAGATTTAGTAAATAAATCCAATGGTCCATTCTATACAAGTAAAGGTGTAGAAATTCCTAAAGAAGATGTTATAAGGTTAATACAAGAAGGTGGTGGAGAAGAGGTACCAACAGATACTTCAACATTATCTGTAGATAAAAATGGAGCAATGTTAGTAGAGTTTCACTCAGACAAACAAGATTTAAAAGATATACAGGGTAGTTCAACACCAACAAAAGAAATACGAAAAGCTATAGGAGTAATTGAAGCCTCTGATCTACCAAAAGATGAAAAAGCAGAGGCAATAAAAATTATTGCAAAATCTGGAAAACAACTAAAAGAAATAGAAGATAGGATATCTTCAATAGTAGCAAAACCTGCAATTGAAATGATGAAAAAACCAATTTCTGAAATACTGGAAATTGCAAATGCATCAGATGGTTCAGATGGCAAACCAAATATAAAAGGTAAATTAAAATCATTAAAATCTAGAGGAAAACCAGCTCCATTCTTAAAAAATTACCTTCCTGACCCAGAAGGAAAAAATTATACTGATGAAGAATTACTTGTTGCTTTCTTTAAGGCTCAAGCTGATGGTGATAACAACGAAAATTTTGACAAAGGAACTAAAGACCAACAAAAACTACTGTTAAGACTATCGGTAAAGCTTGATTTAGACCCAACTAAAGAATTATCTGAACTAAAAGAGCTTGGTGTAAAAGAAATTCAAAGAGGTTATCTTGAATTAAACAATAAGACAAAAAAGCTTGAAGATGGAACAGAAATAGGTTTAGGAGATTATGTTGAAGCTCAAAATATAAAAAGAACTTTACATATAGGTGGCCCATCAGCTAAATATGCAGGATTATTTAATGTAAATATGGGTGGAACAGTTGTGACTCAAGAAGTAATAAATGATTGCTTAGGTATAAATACTGAAGATCTTGAAAATTTTGATAGAGATTTTGAAGTAGGAGTAGTTTTAGATACAGAATCAGATGAAAATAAATATTCAAGAAATGCAGACAATGATATTACTGGTAGAAATATAATGGTTTACTATAAGGTTAGAGATAAAGATGGAAATGTAATAGATAAAAAACCATTTGCGAAAAAGACCCAACGAGCAGGAGATGGTCCAGCTAGTAAACTTAGATCTACGTATACATGGTCTAAAGAAACACAAGATTGCTTTGAAAACCATCCTTCTAATAAAGAGGAGACTGAATAGTGAAAACACAACTCCTATGTACATTTACAAATAAAAAAGTCCTATCAAAAACAGTAGATAAGATTATAGATGCATATGATATTCTATATAATAAGTTATTTGTTTTAAGAAATGAATCTGATACAAGAGAGTTAATGTGTACATATAATATAGATTCAAGTGGAGATGTTGTAATTTTACCAGATACTATATCTTTACACAGAAAAAAACAAACAAATACTTTATATACTATAAACGCTCTAAATGAGTGCATTAAAACCTGTAATAATGGGGTTCTAGATACTTCCTTTCAACTAGAATGGGAAAATTATAGAAATAGTATTCTATTAACAAGTGACTCTGGTCTTAGAAGAATAGATACAAGTATACACGAAGTAATATATATTAAGGTAAAGCGCTAATATTTATTGTAAAATAATTCACTTAAAATTTTTTTCTTTGAATAATTTTGTTTATATTTATATATAATAACAATTAACTAATTAACTAATAACAATTAAACTATGAGTAAACTCACATTATGTGTCCTTCTTTTCATGTTTGGACAAATGGCTATCTGGTTTCAAACCAATGGCCAATTTCTTTGGAAATGGTTCGACAAAAATCCCTTAATCTTATCAGTAGTTGGCGGAACAACAGTATCATATGCCTTTATTTTAGCAACAAAATTTGCGTATGAGCATTTTGATGGACTACTCTGGCCAGGAAGATTCTTAGGATTTGCATTAGGAATAAGTTCTTATGCAATTTTAACATGGTATTTTATGGGAGAAGGTATTTCTGTAAAGACTTTAACTTCACTTATCTTATCAGCAGGTATAATTTGTGTACAATTATTTTGGAAATAATGTTAATAACTATTCACTTAAAATTTTTTTATGTTAAATAAAATGATTATATTACTATATAAAATTAAACTATGTCAAAACAACTAGGATACGCATGTATCAATACAGAATTACGGGCCCAAGGTATATATACTAATAGAGGTATGATTAGACGCACATTTGATGCAAAAGGTTTAGACTATGTATCTGAATTGTGTATAGAAAATACTAAAGATCTTATCAAGATTATACAATGGAACCATAATAATGGAATAAAGGTATTCCGTATGTCAAGTGTCATATATCCTTGGATGTCTGAATATGAATTTGCAGATCTTCCAGGTTATAGTGAACTTTGCAAATTACTAAAACAAGCAGGCGATCTTGCACAAAGTTTCGGCCAACGTTTATCATTCCACCCAGGCCAATTCTGTGTATTAGCTTCTCCTACTCAAAAAGTTGTAGACAGTGCTATTAATGAACTTAATAAGTCTGCACAAATTATGGACCTTATGGGCTTACCCAAATCTCGTATGGCAAAGATAAATATACATGTAGGTGGCGCATACGGTGATAAAAAGTCTGCACTAGACAGATTCTGTACAAATTACTTAAGGACATCACCATCAGTTCAGGCTAGGCTTACCGTAGAGAATGATGACAAAGCAAGTATGTATTCAGTATCGGATTTATATTGGGGTGTATACAAAGTAGTTGGTATACCTATTGTATTTGATTATCATCACCACCAATTCTGTACTGGCGATCTAACCGAGGAAGAAGCCTTAAGAGTTGCAGCAAAAACATGGGGCAATGTAAAGCAATGTACTCATTATTCAGAATCTAGGCGTAAAGAACAAACTCTTATTATAGAAGATATAATGTCTAAAAATAAAATAACGGAAAGCACGTTATCAGACTTTCCAACAATAGCACAACTACATAAAGAAGTCAGCAAAATAAAAGTACAGGCTCATTCAGACTATATTGTTGAAGAAATAAAAGACTATGATTTAGATATAGACGTAGTTATAGAATCAAAAGCAAAAGAATTAACGGTACAAGCGTACCAAAAAAAATATGAAAATAACTTACAAAAAGTTTTATAATGTAAGTTATTTTTATTATATTAACTAAATAATAATTAAAACAGGAGAAAAAAAATGGCAATTGACTTAGATGCAATACGCAAAAAACTCGGAGACTTACAGTCTCAAACAACAAGGACTTCCAGCTTATGGAAACCAAGTCCAGGTAAAAATCAAGTAAGAATAGTACCTTATCAACATGATAAAGATAATCCATTCTTAGAATTATTCTTTCATTATGACTTAGGTAAAAGAAACTATCTTTCACCAGTAACTCATGGTGAACCAGATCCAGTAGTAGAATTTTCTGAAAAATTAAAATCAACAGGTAATTCAGATGATTGGAAACTTTCTAAAAAATTAGAACCTAAAATGAGGGTTTATGTACCAGTAATTGTACGTGGTGAAGAAGGTGAAGGTGTTAAATTTTGGGGATTCGGTAAACAAGTATACGCAGAATTACTAGGATTTATTTCTGATCCAGATTATGGTGACATAACAGGTTTAACAGATGGTAGAGATATTGTTGTAGAATTTACTCCATCTGAAGGAGCTGGAACATATCCTAAAACAGCAATCCGTGTAAAACCTAATCAAACCCCAGCAACTGAAGATAAAGCTCTTGCTGATAAAATTGTAACTGGACAACAGGAAATTTTTAGTATTTTTAAGAAAGTTTCATATGATGAATTAAAGGCTGCATTAGAATCTTGGTTGAGTCCAGATGGAGAAAGCGAAGACGTTGGAGATTTACCATGGGAAAATAAAACTACCAATAATGCTGCAACTGCTACAACTTCAGCAACAACTACAACTGAAAAACCTAAGGTAGGCAAAACTGATGATATTAGTAAAGCCTTTGACGATTTATTTAGTTAATAGTTATGGTAGATAAAAGACAAGATAGAGATAAATTGGCCCAAGTATTGGCCGATAGCTTAAACAAGAAATTTAAGGACTTTAAGGTAGCCCACTTTCTTGATGGAGCAGATGAAACACCAACTGATTTAACCGAATGGATATCAACAGGTTCTTCTATGCTTGATATAGCTATTGCAAACAGGCCCCATGGTGGAATTCCAGTTGGTAGAATTACCGAAATAACTGGTATGGAGGCCTCAGGAAAGTCTTTAGTTGCTGCACAAATTCTAGCAAATACACAGAAGAAAGGTGGATTGGCCGTATTTATAGATACTGAAAATGCGGTTAATGAAGAGTTTCTTCAGGCATTAGGTATTAACACTAAAGAATTACTGTATATTCAATTAGAAACTGTTGAAGATATATTTGAGGTTATAGAAAATATCATTGGTAAAGTTAGAGAAAGTGATAAGGATAGATTAGTAACTATTGTAGTAGATTCTGTAGCAGCCGCAACAACTCGAGTAGAACAAGAAGCAGATTACAGTAAAGATGGTTGGTCTACTGGAAAGGCTATTGTTATTTCAAAAGCAATGAGAAAGTGTACAAATATGATTGGCCGCCAGAGAATTGCCTTGATATTTACAAACCAATTACGTCAAAAACTTGGTGTAATGTTTGGAGATCCTTGGACAACAAGTGGTGGAAAGGCATTACAATTTCATGCATCTTGTAGGCTAAGGTTAAAGGCTGCAGGTCAAATTAAAGCAAAGGTTAATGGAAAAGACCAAGTTGTTGGAATTAAGACCAAATGTATAGTTGTTAAAAACAGAATGGGTCCACCATTGAGAACTTCTGAATTCGATATTTATTTCGAATCTGGAATAGACGATTTAGGTGGATGGTTAAGAATTCTAAAAGACTATGGAATGATTAAGCAAGGTGGTAGTTGGTATACTTTAACTAGAGATTCAGGTGAAGAAATTAAATTCCTTTCAAAAGATTGGAATGGAAAGTTAGAAGCTGACCCAACATTAAAGGAAGAAGTGTATAAGAAGATATGTGATAAAGTTATAATGGATTACAAATTAGATAATTTTGGAATTGATGACTTAGAACATACAGATGAAGCACCTCCAACAGGTTAATATTAAGTATATTGCGAAAGTGGTTTAGGTAGACCTAGTGGCCAATACCAAAAACCCGCAAGTCTGAAGCTATTTTAGGGCTGATACCAATGTTCTCTGAGAGTCACTGTAGGGGAACTAGTACTAAAAGAGTGATAGAGCTTACGCAATATACAAAGTTCTACGAAAAAAGGCCACCTTCTCGTGGTGTAGAATGTTAAGATTAAAAGTCCTCACTTATATTGCGACTGTTTTAATCAACCAAGAGCCTTTTATTTTTGTTAATAACTTTTCACCCAAAATTTTTTTATTTCAATTAAATTGATTATATTACTATATGAATAAAAAATACCTAAATATGTTGGCAAGCCTGGAAAAGCAGGAATTGCCTAAAGATGCAAATGACAGGATTTTAATTATAGATGGACTAAATACGTTTATAAGAGCATTTGTTGTAGTACCAACTGTCAATGAAAATGGTACCCATGTTGGTGGTATTACTGGATTTCTAATGTCAATAGGATATGCAATTAGAAACATAAAACCAACTAGAGTTATTATTTGTTTTGACGGTAAAGGCGGAAGTCAACGACGTAGAAAACTTTTTCCAGACTACAAAGCAACTCGTAGAGTTAAACACAGAATGACCAGGATAAATGAGTTTAATAGTGTTGACGATGAAAGAGTAGCAATGGCACAACAACTACAAAGACTATCACAATACTTAGAACAACTACCTGTTAGTGTAATGTCTATAGAAAATATAGAGGCTGATGATTCAATGGCTTATATTTCTCAACAAGTGTATCCTAAAAGTCAATGTATTATAATGTCAACCGATAAAGACTTTCTACAACTCATAGATGACAGGGTACAAGTGTGGTCGCCAACTAAGAAAAAATTCTATTTCAAAGACACTATTAAGGAAGAATTTGATATAGATTCAAAAAATTTCTTAATGTATAGGGTTTTAACAGGTGATAGTTCAGATAATATTCCAGGGATACGTGGTGCAGGTACTAAAACACTACAAAAAAGATTACCCATATTATTTGAAGATAAAAAAATAGGACTAGAAGATATATTTGAACACATAAAGTCAGCTGACGATGGTACAAAACTATCAGAATCTATTTTAGGCAGTAAAGATATGTTAGAACTAAACCATAAGTTAATGCAATTAGAAGAGGTTGATATATCTGGTAGAGCCAAAGAGTCTATAAATAATATTTGTAAATCTAAAATACCTAAACTTATAAAACCAAATTTTATGAAAATGTTGTTAGAAGATTCTATAAACATGAACATAAAAAATCCCCAACTATGGCTTAAAGATACTTTTTCTACATTAAATGCTTTTGCAATAAGAGAAGAAAATAATGAAAGTAAATAAGTTAAGTGATTTTGGATATTCTTTTCAAATAAAGTTAATAGCTTTATTATTCAAAGATAAACTATTCCTACAACAAATATTAGATATTTTAGAATCTTCTTATTTTGAATCAGAAGCCAATATTATAATATTAGATATTATTAAAGATTATTTTAAGGAATATAATTCCACTCCAACATTGGAAGCTATGAAGGTTAAAATAGTAGAAATGGATAATGAATTACTTCAAAAAACTATTGCTGATAATCTAAAAGAAGCCTTTGGCCAGATGGATGCAGAAGACCTAGATTTTGTTAAAAATAAAGCATTAGAATTTTGTAAAAATCAAGAAATAAAAAAAGCCATAATTGAATCTGTTGAATTATTAAATAGGGGAGATTATGATTCTATAAAAATTAAGGTTGATAATGCTATGAAGGCTGGTGTAGAAAAAGATGTCGGCCATGAATACGCAAAACACATAGATGAAAGATATCTAGACTCAGTTAGAAATACAGTAAAAACTGGGTGGGATGCAATTGATGATATAGCAGACGGTGGTTTAGGTAAAGGTGAATTAGGGGTAATGGTTGCTCCTGCTGGTATTGGAAAATCATGGGCCCTTGTAAATGTAGGAGCAAATGCAGTAAAAGCAGGACTAAATGTTATACATTATACTCTTGAATTAAATGCAGCTTATGTAGGTTTAAGATATGACGCAGTATTCACGGGAATCCAGGCCCAAGAATTAAAATATAATATTGATGATGTTAAGAAAAAGGTTGAAACATTAAAGGGTGATTTAATTGTAAAATACTATCCAACTAAGGCCGCAACTGTAAATACTATATCGGCCCATATTCAAAGATGTATGGCATTTGGAAAAAAACCAGATTTAATTATAGTAGATTATGCAGATCTTTTACGTGGACATGGGAAAGAAATTAGATTAGAACTTGGTAATATCTATGAAGATTTAAGAGGTATGGCAGGTGAATATGAAATACCAGTTTGGACTGCATCACAAGCAAATAGATCAGCTTTAGAAGATGATATAATTGGAGCAGAAAAGATTGCAGAATCATATAGTAAAATTATGACTGCAGATTTTGTTCTATCCTTGAGTAGAAAAATAGAAGATAAGCTAGCAAATACAGGAAGATGGCATGTTATTAAAAATAGATTCGGTCCTGATGGTATAACATTCCCTAGTAAAATGAATGCTTCAAACGGTCAAATAGATATATATGTAGATACATCAATACAAGGAAAAGAAACTACAAAGGAAATGGACAACCATAATGAATATTTAAGAAAAATGATGAAAAAGAAATTCGACGAAATGAATTGATATATGTATATATCGATATTTATTAGTGCAACTGGTCTAACAGCCAGTTATTTTTTTCAATAATAATTTACAACAATAAAGGGATATAATATGCAAATATCAAATCAAATTCTATCAGAAATTACAGTTTATATGAAGTACGCAAAATACGTACCTGAATTAAATAGGCGAGAAACTTGGGAAGAGTTAGTTACAAGGAATATGCTAATGCATCAAAAAACATATCCTGAATTAACAGGTGAGATATCAACTGCATACCAATATGTTCATGATAAAAAGGTACTTCCTTCAATGAGAAGTATGCAGTTTGCAGGTAAACCAATTGAAATATCTCCAAATAGAATTTATAATTGTGCATATTTACCAATAGATTCTATTGACTCGTTTAATGAAACAATGTTTTTGCTATTAGGAGGCACAGGCGTAGGCTATTCAGTTCAAAAACACCACGTTGCAAAACTTCCAATTATTCAAAAACCCTGGCCAAAAAGAACTAGAAGATTTTTGGTTGGTGATTCAATAGAAGGTTGGGCTGATGCAATTAAAGTTCTAATGAAATCTTATATGAATGGTGGCGGAAGCAATATTGATTTTGATTTTTCAGATATTAGACCAAAGGGTTCTATGCTCGTTACATCAGGTGGTAAAGCCCCAGGACCTCAACCATTAAAAGAATGTATCTTAAAAGTAAGAGGTATTTTAGAAACAAAAGAAAATGGTGAAAAATTAACTACACTTGAAGCTCATGATATTGTATGTTATATTGCTGACGCAGTTTTAGCTGGTGGAATTAGACGAGCTGCATTGATTAGTTTGTTTTCTGCAGACGATGATCAGATGATTTCTTGTAAAGTAGGTAATTGGTGGGAGTTGAATCCACAAAGAGGTAGAGCAAATAATTCTGCATGTTTAATGAGACATAAAATTACAAAATCATTTTTCATGGACTTGTGGAAAAGGGTTGAGTTATCAGGGGCAGGTGAACCTGGTATATATCTTAATAATGATAAAGATTGGGGAACAAACCCATGTTGCGAAATTGCTTTAAGACCTTTTCAGTTTTGCAACCTATGTGAAGTAAATGTTTCAAATATAGAATCACAAGAAGACTTAAATGAAAGAGTTAAAGCAGCCGCATTTATAGGAACACTCCAAGCCGGATATACTAGTTTCCATTATCTTAGAGAGATATGGCAAGAGACAACAGAAAAAGAAGCTTTAGTTGGTGTCTCAATGACTGGAATCGGTAGTGGTAGAGTACTTGGTTATGATATGCAAAAAGCAGCAGATATAGTTAAGAGAGAAAATTCTCGAGTTGCTAAATTGATTGGAATAAATAAAGCTGCAAGATGTACTACTGTAAAACCAGCTGGAACAACTTCATTAGTTCTAGGTACGTCATCAGGTATTCATGCATGGCATAATGATTATTATATTAGAAGAATTAGAGTTGGTAAGAATGAATCAATATACCCGTACCTAAAACAAAATCACCCAGAACTAATAGAAGATGAATACTTTAGGCCCCATGATACGGCATGTATAACTGTACCGCAAAAAGCACCAAGCGGATCAATAACAAGAACAGAATCTCCATTCGCATTATTGGATAGAGTAAAAAAAGTAGCCGCAGACTGGGTAGTTGGTGGCCACAGAAAGGGTTCAAATACACATAATGTTTCTGCAACAATTTCATTGAAAAAAGAAGATTGGGAATTGGCAGGAGAATGGATGTGGACAAATAGAGATTCATACAATGGATTAGCTGTACTACCTTATGATGGTGGTAGTTATACACAAGCTCCATTTGAAGATATTACAAAAACAAAATATAAAGAAATGATGAAATCATTAACAGAAATAGATTTATCAAATGTTATCGAAGTAGAAGACAACACGGATCTATCGGGCGAACTAGCATGTGCAGGAGGAAGTTGTGAAATTACCTGATTGGATCCAAGAGTTATACCTTAAAGAATTGTTTAACGCAAAAATTAAAGGTGAGAAAACTCATGATACAGATAGACGAGTTGCAAAAAAAGTTAAAGGAATATCAAAAAGAAATAGAAGAATTTCAAAATAATTGCAAACATTCCACACAGCAAATTAAATTTGATGATAAGAATAATGCTAGGTGCTATTGTCAAACATGTGATAAAATGGTAAGAATACCAGATCCTAAAGAATTGGAAGATTGGGTAAAAGGATAATATAAGATTAGATGTATTGTAAATTCATCTTAAAGTTATATTTATATATATATGTGTATAAGTGACATTTCAACATCTATAAATACGTCAGAAGGAGACTTTTCGACCGTAGAATTATCTCAAAGTTATTTTGATAGCTTAACCGAGCATTTTTGGACGCCTACAGACGCAACTGGAACAACTAGTTGTAGTGTAATTTATGTTGAAGAAAGTAGTGTACAAACAAAGGATAGAATAAATGATTGTGTAGATTTTGTATATTTATTTATTGGCAGTGGAAGTACTGCTCCAAATAATCCTGCAAATACTGAAATACTTACTAATGATGGATTTAAGTTTAGAGCAACGGAAGACCAATTGGTTCTTAGATGGGATGGTGGTGGTACTTCTCAAAATACATTTATTCCTGCTTCTTCGGCCGTACCAGGAACTAGATTAGTTTCGTGGCAAAGTGATTTATATATGTATGTTGTTGTCTTAAGCAATACTATAAATAATGAAAGTCCCCAAATAAGTACAACAGTAAATTGGCTTACTACTGGGACAAATAGTTATCAACTTGAAAATGGAATTGTTGTCAAAGGTTTTACAAATGATTATTGCTCATGTGGACCAGATGCAAATATATACCAAGTTCCATGTTCAACTACTCGATCCTTTTGTGTTTCTTCTTCAACATTTACACTTAATCTATCTGGATCAGCAACAGGCCAAACTCAAACATGGTTATCGGAAATTACAAGTGGAGATGGAAATATTTCATGGTCAGGATCTTCAGTTACCCAAGCAGCTACAACATTATCAGCTGAAATAAAATCTCCATGGCCAATGGAAATAGATGTTTGTTATCAAGAATCTACTTTAATAGCCAATCCACTTGCTACCATCGCCCCTGTCACAGGATATATAGATTTAGAATACCCTAATTTCCCTAGTATGTCTACAGACCTTTCTTCCTCCAAACTGGCCAGTGGTTCACATTCTGATCTACAAACTACGATTGGGACCTGGGCTGCCCACACAATGCTCTTTACGTGGGATGAAGTAAATACTGGTGGTGGCTCAAATAATTATTATTCCCCAATAGGTATGGTTTCAGGTTCTGATGAAGATGCTGGAAGTGCAATGCATAACAGTTTGGTCAACCCCGGGACCGCCCCAGTACTAGCATTTTGTTCTAATTCAGCTAGAACCTCTGATGGAGAATTATTAGCTCCAACCCACCCATCATATAGTAATTCATTATATTCTCTTGCTTGGAAAATAAACAGTGCATCTTCCTTATATCATGAAATGTCTCTGGTTGCGCCAGGTTTTGATCCCAATAGTTTAATGAGTGGTATCCATGACTTCCCATCTGCTTCATTTGTTTATCCAAATAAGATAAGATTATATTCTACCCAAACTGGTTCACGATGTCCATTACCTGCCCACGCGGGCAAGCCCTTCTTAATGGATATAGGTTTCGGAAAGCAAGGCGGCGGCGCACCAACATATTCAAGAGATGATGGACCACCATTAACTGGAATTCAAACCTATTGGACATTCAATAGTTCATGTATAATTACTGGTAGCTTAGAAGCAACAAATGAGTGTTGTTTTTTATTACAATTAAATAGAGCTCCAACTTGGAATGGTAGTAGTTCTGTTTGTCAAGATAATCCTGGAACATTACTAGATTTAGACGGATTATTAGAAGTATCAAATTATGATACTATTTCTTGGCATTGCCCAGACCCAGGACAATTCTTAGCGCCAAACTCAGAACAAAGATTCTGGAGATTTATCATGGATCCAGCAACCCATGCTTTAGGAAGTACGACAATACAATTTACTGCGTCAGTATTTTCAAACCCTGATAATCCTTGCTATAATTCAGCAAGCACCCAACCTAGTTTCAGTTCCCCATTAGGTCCTCCATTATCTACAATTACTCCAAATTGTTGTGAAAATGTTTCAGGTTCAATAGACATATGGTTTAACCCAGGAATAGATGCAGGCCCTAACATAGTAACTTGTTTTCCATCTGTGTCTTTTCAAGGTTTTGGTCCAGTATATCCTTTTCCAAATATATCTGTACCAACTTGGAGCTTATACACTGCAGGAAATCCTTGTGCTCCAATAGCACCTGAAATGTTTGTTTTTCCGAATCCCCATACAACCCACTCATTAAATACAAGTGCAATATCGGCTCTACAAAATAATGCTGTACCATATGTTTATACTATGAGTTTATGTATATCTAATGGGCCATGTGCATTTTATGACACTACACTTGTAAAGTTAGTATCGACTTGTTCAGCTGTTGCAGGTCCAAATTTAGATTTATGCCAAAATAATGAATCATTTACTATGGCTGCAGGGACAGGATCAGGAGAATGGTCTTATTTAGATCCAAACCTAGCATATTCTTCACTTACTAATGGAATATTAGTTGATTTAACTAATAGAACAACAAAGGGTACTCAACTCATGGGCCCAACAGCAACTTATAGGTGGACAGTTGTTAGTAGTAGCTCCCATCTTTTAGATGGAGACAATTATACAGTAGAGTGTTCATGTTTTGATGATGTAGACGTGACAATTACCGGAAAACCTGGTACCCCAGAACAAATGGGACCATGGCAAGTAGGTAGTCCATGTGGTTGCGACACTTCAGTATCATTTGCAGCTTTTCCTATGCCAGGTTTATATGTAGGCCAAGCAACGTGGTCAGTAGGAACACAAAATAATGCTGGATGGAATTCAAACATGAGTGATGGAATGTCAGCATGGTTTTCTCAATCAAAAACAGCATATACTAATACACAAACATACATTGTAAATAGTGGTTCAGATTATCTTGGAAATGGACGGATAGATCCACAAGAAATGGGTTCTGTACCAGATAATATTGATTTAAGTAGTCAATTTACTTCTTCTTGGTTTCATATGAGCTCATCAAATTCAGCTTCCTTTGGCCAGCCAATGACGGTAAAGTTAGTATTACGTGATTCCCAGTATTCATGTTATTCCCTAAAAACTTCAACAGTAACATTTAATAAACCAGCAGCAGATATAAATTTAAGATTTGAAATGCCACAGGTACATGGAGAATCTGGAGGATTTTGGAATGGTAAAATATTAGGTAATCTAATTGAACCAAGTTTGAGTTATGCAATCCCTGCCATTTGGGAACCTTCAGCAGTTATGTTTGGTTCATCATCATTTAAGTACAACCACTCTCAATCGTCTGTTGTTGGTAGATTTTATCCTGATGGTACAGGTACTGAAGATCATTGGCCTCATTTTACAATGCCATATTTAACAGCATCAATAACAAATTGTCCAGGCTACCCAGATACTTTTTTAACCCCAAGAGTTGACGGATACCCACAAGCCCATCCTGGTCCATATCTCAATTCTATTCAACCCCCAAATTTCGATAAGCCCTATATTCCTAATATTACTGGTTCTAATAGAACACCCCTTAATAATTCTGGATTAACAAATGAATTCGGCCTAACATTTGAATGGAATGCTGTCGAAATAGGCCATTATAATTCTGAAGGAGTAAATTTTCATTCTGGATCAGAAAACTGGCCAACTGTAACTGGTTCATTCATGGACACAGCTACATCACAATCATTTGTAGAAAGACCAACATATATACCCGCAATAAATACTAAAGCCAACGCCTCCTGGTGGCCAGGCATTGGTTCTATACTTGGAAACTGGCCAATGAGATCGAACAATAATCTTGGAGGTAATTATAATGCAGGAGAAGCTGGAGTATATACGGCTTCAGTACAATTTCAAGTAACAGCATCACATCTATCTTGTGCAACTAAATGGTATGCTAGTTGTTCAGTGATGTTTTTAAGAGGAACAGCGTTTTAATGGATAAATATATTATAGGAAATAATGATGTATCTTATTTTTTAGGATATTTGTTTCCTGAAACAACTGTAATACTACACCAAACATTAGAAGAATTAGATTATAATTGTGGGCCCAAAATAATTCAACCATCATTGATTTCTATTATAAGGCAAGAATTTGATACTTTAGAAATACAAGAATTTGAGAGATTTTATATAGATAGAGGAAAATGTACGTCTATATTACCAAAAAACTTTGAAAACCTATATGCCCTATACACTAGAGGTAAAACTTTAGTTGAAGAATCATATAATACAACATATTCTAAATATGAAAAATATATT